>Ga0209000_1000049_pt1 | contig 172955 bp, 170 predicted proteins | sample RifGroD2_FD_183998 | JGI IMG/M metagenome (GOLD analysis project Ga0209000, IMG submission 183998) | Groundwater microbial communities from Rifle, Colorado, USA - Groundwater D2 (SPAdes) (version 2) | ecosystem: Environmental > Aquatic > Deep subsurface > Groundwater | place: Rifle, Colorado...
TCGCATTAACACCTTTGGTCTAGGGTTATAGGGAGCGACTCGTCCCTATTATAATCATCCCAATAGGGATACTTTATTGCCTGAACTCAATGTTTATCAGCGCTAAAACTCATAATTAGAACTGCTGGAGCCAGATGGCCAAGTAAAACTGAGCCACTTTAAGTTCTGGTTTTGAAGCTTTAAAAAATTTACTTACACTTTTAAAAACTATACCCTCCACTTAACCCAATTGAACCTAATCCTGGAATCAATGACACCTTCAACTTATCACTTGCTTTGTTAGCTTCATGTTTTGTTATCATATCTTCAAAAAGTGTAGTACCCCAGATAGCTTCATATAACCCCCACAACATAAATCCATACCCCGACAACCTAACATATTCAGTATTATCCGAACCTTCTGAAGTATCGTGTCTGGGTTTCAAGTTCGAAGCTGCCATCAATCCACCTAACCCGGCTAAGGCTAAGGCCCCGGTTAATCTAATATTTTTGTGTTGATCGGCAATAAGTTTTAACTCTGAATATGCTATTTGATCTTTGTCTTTATCTCCCATGTCAGGTTTAATTTTTTTCATATATGAATCGTAGCCCTTTTCAAATAGCCCTTTATCCAAGTGCTGATAGACAAATCCACACCCGACTGTTAATACTACCCCGACCATGCCACTATATCTATTACTACCATCTTGAGCAAAAACCTTCGGAGTATATATTAATGCCATTGAATAAAAGGCTGCTGAATTGATATCCCTATCGATTGTATCTTCATATCTATGAATCTTGAGGATTTCCTGCATGGTTGGCGAATCACTTTTTGTATCAGCAAAAACTGATGTTACTAATATTACTGTTAATGCCGTTGATAAAATAAATAATTTTTTCATATTATTCTCCTTAAAAATTGTAATGTATAGCCATCGGGCCAAAATCACCCGGGATCTTTTTTATAATGGAATTTTTTATCAAATCGATAACTAGGATTCCCGGGGTTTCGCTGCTGGGCAGAGCAGGTTGAAACATGTTGTTTCCAACTGAAACATATAGTTTATTATTACCTACGTAACTCATCATTTTTGGAGAATAGATTGGTCCAATTGTCTTGATCACTTTATCATTGTTACAGTCAATTACTTCCATATACTGCACGTCGAGATTGCGATGTAGTGCATAAAGTCTGTTTAAATGTTCGACATAAACCAATTGTTGGGGGAAATCTGCAACCGTTATCTTATCAGTCAATTCTAAGTTTTTTCTATCGAAAACATAGATAGTATTATCTGTTGGGTAATAATTATCGTGGGCACCAGGATACTTGTCAAGAGAACTTAAGAATAACTTTGTATTAGAAGCAGCAATTCCATATGATGTCCCAAATATCTTTTCTGTGTCTTTTGTTCTGGTTATTACATTGCTGCTGGTATCAATTTCTATTATTAGACTCCTACCAAATTTATCGAGAGAAAATAATTCGTAGGCTGTAATATAAACGTTCTTTTTATCAGGAGTTAAAGTCTGGGTGTAACTGTCACTCCTACGATGCTCTCCAAGATTAATATCCTTGACGTAAATTGTTTCATTTTTTTTAGAGTTGTAATTATATATTTCTATTGAACTTGAGAACGCTGCTGATTCAAGATCACTTTTCGCACAATAAGTGCCGACATAGAGCTTATTATTTGCTTCGGTAACCCTTATTGGAGATAATCCCTGAACTTTAATAATATTATTAATTTTGTTTGTTGCCGGATTAAAAATATCGACATCTCTTCCCATCGAATTATAACTTTTCCTCGGAAGTGACAATATCACAGCATTTGACTTGCCTACCGAAATCTCCCCGTAGCTTTTTTTGATCTCATAATCACGTAAAATGATATCTTTCTGAGTATCTATCTGCACAAGGCAATCTTTACTAGCGACTGAACCCCATTTGATTGCATATGTTACGTGCTTTAGATCCACTTTCATGGCATCTTTTGCGCTGTGATAACTGCATCCGGTCAGCAAGATCAGAAGTATGAGCACAAAACCATTAATTATTTTCATTTAATTACCTCTTTTTATCATTTTATACCAGGTGGTAATATTTTTACCACCTGGTATATGTTAACTAAAGAACATTGCCGACTGGTATTGTTAAATTTTCTTTTCCCAAAAGATTATATTCGTCGCCTAATGCACGCGAAGCGTATACATCATCAGGAGATACTCCAATCCAGGCTCTCGGATTAAGTCCATCCCGTTGACCCATAGAATAAGAACAGGTGATGTTCGAATCAAGATCAGTTTCTCCCCAGGTCCTAAAAGTTTTCCATACAAGTTTGGAACAATACATTGACCTGCTATCATTTTTATCGGACCAGATCCTCATATAATCCAGACTTTTACTCACCTTGGGCCAATATGGTATATGATCAGATCCTCGACTAACAACCAGAGACTGATATGAATTATCGATAGCAGATGCAATCATTAGCGTACTTATTCTAACCTTTCTCCGGGAAAAAGATGAAGCATCTTTCCAATGATCAGAGTAAGTATATAGATTTACACCTTTTTCTTGTAAAGATTCATAGGTAATACCTTGCGCCGGGTTGAATACCATACCGACATGAGTCCAGGCAGATACGTGTTTTAATAATTGGGATGCCCAGCCTCTGGCACCCCTGATAAAAAGAAGGTCTCCTTTCTGCCATGTTTTGAACTGACTTATATCAGGGCATTTATATTTAATGGCTGATCTAGCCAGAATTGTTTGTCTCCCTGCATACAGAGGGATCGTTTGCCCTCTTTCTCCTTCTCTCAATCTTGCCTTTGATCTGGAGCTAACTGCGACACGAGAGTTGTTGCCGCTATCAATAGGCATTCCAGGGAGCCCAACTACATATTGATTATCAGCAAATGAATTTAGGTCCAAACTGAATTCATCTCGATGGTTTTTCACATAATTTACGCCATCTTCGATAGTTGCATAGCTGATAGCAGAATCCCCTTTGTTAAATGCCTTCTCCCGTTTCTCTGGTCCTCCACAAGCATCATCAATTAATATGCAAAGTAATATAAAGCCGCCTATTCCACCTGCGTGTGCAGGCAGTACACTAATAGTCGGAATAATAAAGGATAGGATAAGTGCAATAACAATTAATCTACGCTTAAAAGCATTTATTATGTTTTTCATTGTACATTACCTCCATATTCCAGTAATCTATCAGCTAATTCATAGAAAAAATGCACTCGATTAGCTTGTTTCTGTTCATCTTCAGCTGATTGGGTTTTTATTGAAGGTGTTGGGTTAGATCCATCATCATTGGTAGACATATAATACGCCAGAGTTAACGCCTCCAGTGGTGAAATTGCAGAGCTATTTTGATCGGCACACAGATGGGGCAAAGCTTCTCTTGTAACTTTTTGCATGGTTTCAACATCGCTTATTTTAACTTTCGATTGATCATTACCAAGTCGATCATTAACCATGATCTCTATTTCTCCTGCCATATCAGAAGGACCAAGTGGAGGATCAACTAGATTATCAATAGATTGAGGTGAAAGTTTTCCGAGCTTTACCTTTTTTCTGAAAGCAACTTCGTCTTTCGCAATTTTATCCACTACAGATGTTGTAAATATTTTCTTCACCGACATCGTAGATATACCTTTGACGAGGCTTTTCGGATTTTTTGTATCTACGTAGCTGAAGAAATGATCGACTGCTTTTACTGCCGAGGCTTCATCTGTGACATTGGCTAATAATTGATCATATTTTGCCAGTGACGGATTAGAAGGTTTGGGATTAGTAATAATTTCCCCGCAGTTATTATCCGCAGTCAACTCTTTCTTTGCCAGATTAGAGCATCCGGTGATACTTAATCCTACAACAAATAGCAATAAATAAATTAATTTTATTTTCACGTGATTACCCTCCTTTTATTTAATCCTTTTGCTAACTAAAATTGATTTGCACCTCCTTTTTTGAAGTACAAAATTATCCCGATACCAAGAAAAAAGATAAGGATTGAGAATCCTCTCGATGCATTGCAAATAGTTTTCGCTTTGTTTTTGGATACACTAAATTCAGCTATTACCATTTGATTTGGCATTGTATGTTGTTCAATTCTCCCAATTGGCGAAATATTAAATGACGGGCCGTTAACTGCAAGGTGTATGCCCGGCAATCCTGTTTCAAGACACCTGAAGACCATAAAAGATGCGTGTAACAATGGCCAATTGCTCCTTCCATACCAGGAATCATTAGCTAAGGTTATCAAAACATCTGATTGTTGTTTTGCCTGATTATTGGCTATAAAAGGGAAAAGGCTTTCAAAGCATATCATTACGCCTATTTTTTTTAATGCGCTATCAGAAAAAATCGGTTTTAATTCTATACCGGATACAAACTCACGTTCATAAAAGGGAACCAGTTTGTTTTTTTGATAGAACCCATCTATAATCCCATAATTATTCAGCAGATACGCACAATTATTATATTTTTGATTATTTTTTGACTGAACGCCTAACAACAAATTTATCTGATTTTCCCTGGTAAATTTTTGAAGTTCAGAAAAGATATGAGATTCTTCAAAACTGCCGGACAGATTGACGGAAAGCTCAGGCCATAAAACCAGATTATCAGTGTATTTACCAAAAGCTAACTTTGTAAGATATAATAATCTGTCGGATGTTACGGAATATCCTTTATGTGTGTCAGTTGCTATTGCAGTTAATAGCCAATCAAAATTTGGCTGGACGATTACCACTCTTTGCTTATTGTTTCTAATCTTCTCAAGCTGTATTATTCTGAATTCACCATAAGCGGCAGATATTAAAATAACAATTAAACATATTGATAACTGAAAAAATAAATTTTTTATATTTTTTCCCATATATAGTGAATATATGAGGGTAGCCAGACAGCCATTGAGCCAGATTATCAAAAAAGTAATAATATAAATACCAAAGATACTGGCAAGTTGGATAATCTGAATATTATATATTTGAGAAATCGCAATAGATAAAGGAAATCCCTTAGGTAATACAGTAAGCAATAATTCACCAATACTCCAGGTCAATGCCAAAGTTAAGGGATAATTAATATCAAGTCTTTTTGATAGGTACAACGAAAGTGTTAACAATACAGAATAATAGAGCGATGAAAGTAAAAAAAATATTATCACCCCTAACATTATATATTTGCTAAACTTAAGGGGAAAATATATTGGGTCGATATAAAGAATTACCGAAAAAGACAGTATAAAAAATAACCAGTTAATAATAATATTCTTTTTTATATTTCCAACTGAAATATTCACTAAAATTAAACCAACAAAGCTAACCCATGCAAAAATACCATTATAAAATTTGTAATTTGGTAAACTTAAGTAAAATAAAATCATACTTACTATAATTAAAATAAATCGTGTAATATTTTTATTGATCATTAATTTACCTTCGTGTTGTTTTCTTCCATATTTTTAAGGACAGCCTTTACCTCGTTCAAATCAAACGGTTTTCGGATAAAATCATACGACCCGTACGAGATGACGTCTTCACGGAAATGACAGCTATGCTCAGCGCTCATCATGCACACCTGAACCCCCGGGTGATCACGTTTGATCACCAGCAGTGTCTCGATCCCGTTCATGACCGGCATTTGATAGTCGAGCAGCACAAGCGGGATCTGTTCCCGCGCAAGTACCTCAAGCCCTTCTTTCCCGTTCCCGGCTTCATATACTTCATAGTTATGTTGAAAAAAATATCGCAAGGTGCTTCTGACCATTTCATCATCATCGATTATTAATAGCTTCATCTCGTTACTCCTTCATACTGGTTGCTTTGTGGCTTCGAACCGATTTCTTCCTGTGCAGATTTCAGCAGAGCATTCTTCCTGGCTATTTGCTGTACTAGCAGAGCGATTATTTCACTGTCTGACATAATAGTTCCGCCCCCTTTGTCGTTTCTTCAAAAAAGGATTTTATTCCTGAGTAATACAGTACTTTATTGTAATAATGATTCTTCTGTTCCGCTGAATCAGTATATTCAGCATTAGTAACATTCGTATCGCTAAGGTACTGCAATAATTTTGTAATTATTTTTGCTGCCTTTTCTTCACTCATATTCTATCTCTCCCTTCTCCAACTTCGTCCCTCTTAACTGATATATCGTAGTATAAAAAAAATATATTGCATTGATATTATATGTTTTGTTTTCATCTAAGGCTTATTTTTATTGCTTTTATAAATTTCTTACTTAATAACTAATAACTACATTAATATTAATTTGTTTAAAATCCTGCGGATGTTGGTATAATCTAAACATGCTAAATTTAAGGTTCTATTCTGATTATTTAAAACATTATATGGAGCTGCACGGTGATACCAAGGCATCGCTCTCTAAGCTGCTCGACTTAACGCCTGCATATTTATCCAGACTAATGTCGCCAAAAGAAAAGATCTATCTTTCTGACAAGAAACTTGAACAGCTTGCAAAAAGGTACAAGATGACCGATGCAGAATATTTCGAGTTAATTTTCCAATATCTACTGGAAAACTATACAGAAAATAGAGGCCGCAGGATACTCATGAAAGTCAAACGGTACCTTAAATACTTTGAAAAAGTGTTTGAAGAAAAAAATGCCAAAGAAATAAACAGTATAAAAGAATACAAATCCGACCCAATACAGAACATTCTCCATGAAATTGCCGATATCCAGAACAAAGACGCGAGAGATGTCTTGCTATCTTCTGTTGGTTATGTTAAAGACCGATACCTAAAGGAAGAAAATAAGGGATAATGAGCTAAGCTAAAAGACTTGAGGTTAAGTTTCAATATTTTATAATATGGTTACAAACATTGATATAATTAACCTTACAAGCAATAATCAAAAATCTCCTTAATGTCATAAGGGCTATCATATTGGATGCAGCATTGGTATAATTAAAGAAAAAATTTGAATTTTACTCTTAAACTATGCGCATGGATAATAATTATTTTAAAAGCATCGTAATATTATTTAGAAGTTTATTGCACTTCTATTGCCCTTATTTATTAAAAAAGAAAAAATTAGACTTTGCGTTTCTGATTCATGTAAGATACCCTGAAGACTATTATACTGGGCTTGCCTGTCTTAATATTTTTCAAAAAATCCTACCACAAAAGATATATTATTACTTAATCCAAAAGTTACCTCCACAGATCAATGATGTTTTCCAAACGACCGATGGTCTTCATGGAATAATAATATCAACTTTGAAGTTGCCGTCAGAGTTGCTTAATCAGCGTATTAGCGTAAAAAGAGAGCTTAGAAAATTCAGAAAAATAATTGGTAATTATTGTAAAGAAACTGATAAACAAATAATAATTGGTTTAGGAGGATGGTGGCCTATCGCTACGGCAAATGGAAAGATCGCTCAAAAAGTGTTTGAAGACCATAAATTTAACGTTACTACAGGACATACCGGAACGGTACTGTCTATATGCAACATGGCAAATAGTTTATCAAAATTAGGGTTTTTTCTAAATTACCAAACAAATGTAGCTATTATAGGAATAGGAAATATCGGAATGGCCATAGCGCATAAATTACTCGAAAATAAATATAAATTAACTCTTATTGATATTAATACTAAAAAGCTGCATAAAATGAGAGATAAATTATTAGAAAAACATAACAATGCAGAGATTAGAATAGAACATTTTGATCGAAACAACATAAAATCTATTTTAGATAATTGTCACTTGGGAGTTTGTGCAACCTCCAGCCAAAGCAAAATTCTTTCTGAAAAAGATATTCCGAATAACTTTGTTTTTATTGACGATTCGCGACCAGAAGCAATACCAAGATTTGATTATTGCCCGATTTTAACCCATCGATATACCCTAGAAGGAGGCTTATTTAATATTCCTAGTATAAATCTAAATTATGATATAGGGATAGGCACTGGACCTAATGTGTTAGGCTGTCTGGCTGAATCATATATGTTAGCATTAGCTCAAGCCACTGGACAAGAATTACCCGCGACAATCGGAAGCATTGTATTGACCAATGTTGATATATATGATGATTTTTGCAGGGAAAATAATATAAATAATTCTGATTATTTAATGGGTGCGCACATTATAGATAAAGCGGCATTAAAAGGGATTTTAGTTTCTCGGTTATGCAAGATACTTCAGGATGAGCACAATGTTTAAAATATTAGTGCCAATCAGCTATATTGTCATAACTGAGCTATTTTTGATATAAAAAATGTTTGATAGAATATATCCATAAGCAATTTTAGGTTAATAGTTTATTTCAGATTTGCCGAGACATAAATTTCAAAGTATGCATTGTGAAGGCTATAAAGAAAATAGATTCGCTAATATAATAAAGACAAAATATACGCAAGGAGTATTGATGAAAATATACCAAAAGGAAATTGAGACTTATTTAAAAGACAGTAATGCCTTTGGCAATATATATTTTTCAAGATATTTTGAATGGCAAGGCGTTATTAGAGAATCATTTTTCATTGAAAGTGTTACTAATAATATGTTGTCATTGGGATTAATCCTGATAACGAAAAAGGCAGAAAATAATTATATTAAAGAATTATTTCCTTTTGCGAAAATAAAGGGAACTTTGAATACCGCTAACATAAAGAATTGCTCACTTGAAATTATCATTAATTTCTATAACGAGGATCAGTTAATAGCATCGGGACGCCAAACAATTGTATTTGCTGATACAAAAAGGCAGATAACAAAAATTCCAGACAATATCAAAAAGAAATTAAAGGAATACCTCTCAGAATGATTTATTCTGTACTACCTTTATTTTTATCTTTAGCTTTTTTGTTCATAGGATTATTGGTACTTTTCAAAAACAAAACAAACACCGTAAATATTTCCTTTTTTTTACTTGCATTAATGACATTTATTTGGCAATATTCATGGACTTTTTTATACCATATAGACAAACCACTTTTGGCTATGAACATAATTAAAATAGGCTATTCTGGAATTATTTTTCTTCCAGTGACGTTTTATCAGTTTCTGGTTGCAATATCAGAATCGAATAAAGAAAGGAAAAATATATTTATTGCTTATCTAATAGCAGTATTATTCCTACTTTCTTTATTGTTTAGTAATAATTTCATCAGTGGATACTATAAATACTTTTGGGGATATTACCCTCGTGCTGGCATTTTTCACCCATTATATCTTGTTTTTACCATCAGCGTAGCATTTAGAGGACTATTCCTAGTATACAAAAAAATGTTAGCTTCGACTGGAAGACGACACCAACAATTATTATATATAGTACTAGCTTTATTTATATATTTCTTAGCTGCAATTGATTATCTCGATAATTACGGGTTACAACTCTACCCGATGGGAATTTTTTTTGTTTTTACGAGTCTTTGCATAATTACATATTCAATTGTAAAGCACAACCTAATGGACATCAATGTGTTTATTCGGCGTAGTACCGTATATGGGTTACTTTTTATTGTCATTATGAGCAGTTTTGTTTACGCTCATTTGAATAGCGGTAATATATGGGTGTTTATCGGGCAAACAACGTTGGCAATAGTTATATGTTCGATTGCCTTATACAAGTATTCCCAATACGAAATAGAGCGGGACCGTAAAAGTGCGAAGATCATGCAGAGTGAATATGAACGGCAGCTTGAGTACCGGACTATTCTGGACGGTGTTCGCAATGCAGTCTTCGGGTTTTCTTACGCACTACACAAGCCTCCTTCAATACAATTTGATATAATAAAAAATGATACTGATATAGATTTTAAAACAAGTATACTTAATACTAGCGGAACTCAAAATGCGGGGGAAATAAATGATCAAAAACAAGATATTATTGCTTAAAGACCTATTAACAAATCTGGTCAGAGAAATAAATCGACCAGATGAAGCTACTATTTTTATTAAGATTGATAATTTATTACAAGAAATCCAACAGTATCGAGAACAGGCAAAGCAAGATAAGGAACTAATAATAAAAAATTTCTTTAGAGACAATATCCTTCCAATTGCACACCAATCAGCATTCTGCAAATACACATTTGATAAACCTAGGGGTTATGCTGGTGATTTTGAGGCTATGGAGTATATATGGAATGGGAAAATTAATCCTGACATGCATCGATATCTGGGTACCACGGAAGTAGGTAGAGTGATAAACGCTTTCACCTTGGATTCCGCAAACTGTAGGGCCAACGAATCTAGAGTTTATCGATTTAAGGATATTATTAGTAAAAGTGCATATAAAAAAGTAGCCTCGATTGGAAGCGGCTCTGCTATTGAAATCAGAGAATTTCTAAAAGAACACCCTACGAATGAAAAGTCATTTTTCTTATATGAGCAAGATAAAGATGCAATTAGAAGGGTCAAACAGAAAGTAACGAACTTTAATCCAGATATTCATTATTTCCGGGGAAATATAATTAAAACGATATTAAAAGATCAGAACAAATACGACCTGATCTATTCATCAGGCTTATTTGATTACTTTAATATTGATTCTTCCACAAGACTAGTTGCTGCCCTATGGAACAAACTAGAAGATGGCGGAAGCCTTATAATAACAAATGCCCATCCAAATAACCCTACAAAATTGTGGATGGAATACGTAGGCGACTGGTATCTTATTTATAAAACGAATAGCGAAATGTATTCTTTGGCTGATAATTTAGATAGAATAAATAGTATCGACCTGTCCTTAGACCACATGAATGTTTATCAATATTTGCACATAACAAAGGAATAATACGTGAATTACGTATCAGCCTCAGGGATCATAATTTTCATACTCACGCTACTAACAAGTGCCTTTGTACTTATTAAAAACCATCGCAATATAGTTAATATTACTTGGTCATTATACAGTCTGTTTATAGCAATTTGGGGAATAGGCTTGTTCTTTGCCTTTAAAAGCACCAGCTATGAGTCTGCCTTATTTTGGAGCCGTTTTTTAAACATGATTGCTCTTTTTATACCATGCCTGTTTTTACATTTTGCATATTCATTTTTAGGAATAAACCTACAGCACAGGTTCTCCATTTTATTGGGCTATTTTTTTGTAAGCTCGTATTTCGTTTTCAGTCTTATATATCCAAATACATTTGTAACAAGTGTCAGTCCTAAAAGCGATTTCATGTTTTATCCAGACGCTGGCAGGTTCTATGTACTGTTTCCAATATATTATACAGTGTTAGTATCAATAGGTGTTCATCATCTATTGATGGCGTATAAAAGTTCAACAGGCACGCTTCGAAATCAGCTTAACTATTTATTCTGGGCTATGGCAATAGGTTTCAGCGGAGGTGCTACTACATTCCCTTTGCTTTTTAATATCCCGGTGTTTCCATTCGGTCTTCCTGGTGTCATTATACTGGTTATGCTGGTCGCTTATGCTATCCTTAAACACAACCTCATGGACATCAACGTATTTATACGCCGTAGTACCGTATATGGGTTACTTTTTATTGTCATTATGAGCAGCTTTGTCTATGCTCATTTGAATAGCGGTAATATATGGGTGTTTATCGGGCAAACAACGTTGGCAATAGTTATATGTTCGATTGCCTTATACAAGTATTCCCAATATGAAATAGAGCGGGACCGTAAAAGTGCGAAGATCATGCAGAGTGAATATGAACGGCAGCTTGAGTACCGGACTATTCTGGACGGTGTTCGCAATGCAGTCTTCGGGCAGGCACATGACCTCAAAAATCCCCTTAATGTCATAACGACATTTACCAGTGACGTTAGGAACATGCTTCAAACCAATAAAAATGTTGATAAAGTTGATAAATATCTAGAGATGATCCAAAAGAACTGCTCTCTCATGCAAGAAGAGATATCCAGATTAATGGATAGGATCAATACTAATTTTTTTAATCGCCAGATAGATTTTGAAACCGATTTCAAGCAGGAAAATCCGCTTATCGACTGTGTCAATGAAGCGAAACTCAAGATGGAAGATAGCCTGCTCAGAGAACAAGTCAACGTATCAATTAATGTTGATCCCCGGATAAAGGTGCAGTATCTATCACGGGAAATGCTAGTATCAATTATTGTTAATTTGTTCTCTAATGCCTTACGCGCAGTCGAAGGGGTCCGTTCCTCCCAAATAAATATAAAGACCCTGCCTGACGATGATTATCACTTTTATTTTTTATTTTCTGATAATGGGAAAGGAATCCCGGAAGATAAATTAGATAAGCTCTTTAATGAGGGATTTTCGCTCAGCGATTCTACAGGATATGGGCTCTACAATATTAAACGGGCGATAGAAAATGAATTGGTCAATGGTTGCATATCCGCTAAATGTGATCAAGGGGAAACCACGTTCACTCTCAGACTAAAAAAAACAAAGTTATAGTGGCAAAATTCTCACATAGTCCGCAAAGAAAAACGTATTGAAAGGAAAGAATAAAATGGAAAGAGCAAAAATATTACTTGTTGAGGATTCTGATGCCTGGGCACTTCGGGCGGATACGTTACTGAGCGAAAAATATGATCTGCATATTGCCGTTGATTCGGCACAAGCCCTTAAATTACTTGATACTGTCGCATTTAATCTGGTTCTGCTTGATATCATGCTTCTTAACAGCGAATTACAAGGAGATGACCTTGTTGTAATCATAAAAGAGAAACAGCCCAAGGCGAAAATTGTAATGATATCGGCTTTAGCCAAAATATCAATTGTAGAAAAATGTTTTGACAATGGCGCTAAATGGTATATACACAAAACTTGTACCGAGGAAGAGATTATCAAGCGAATTGACTCCGCTTTAATTGATAGGAAATACCTGTATGAATACTATTGTTCTCTCAATGAGGGGACCCCTCTTCATGCTTCTATGTTCACCGGAGAAGGTCATATTGCGGGGAAAAAAGTATGTAATTTGATAGAGAATAAAGTGCCGATCTTTCCCGATGAAGTAATTTCCTATATGTTCTTTACCCCTCATGACTATTATGAAAAGGAAAATATATATACCGTCGAATGGTCTGTGCCCGATATGGTCCTGTCACAGCAGTATCCATTTAATGGAGTAAAAGATACGGTACTTCTCTTTAGCGAAGGAGAAAACCTATCTGACGTCAAAAATGCTCTTGATTATTTGAATATCCCTTCTAAGGTAATATATGAAGGCCCACAGTTAGAGACTGCACTATTTGATGGCAGTATCGCAAGCGTTGTACTATGTCTCCCACCCCGCAAAGCTCTTTTCTATCTACGAAAAATAAAATTAATCGACCCGCGCATAGAAGTGCTTATTTATCATAAGGCACCGTCTGACTTTCAAGATGCTATCATGCTAAAATCTAACGGAGCATACAGATTGATCGACAATATTTTGGACACAAAAGAAGCTATCATCTCCATGAATGAAAGAGCAATGAACAACTTCAAAGATAACATCCGTTATTATGCATTAGCAATGAGTAAACTATATTGGTGCAATGGGTTTATCGGTGCGCTTTCTCATCATATATTAAACAAGGGAATCGCCCATGAGTTTAAAGACCTGGACTTACTGAGACATATATCTCAAGTACTATTTTGTGAAGGATTTGGGCAAGAATAAGGGGAATAAGCTAAGGGTATTCGAGAAGACGAAAAACAATTAAGAGAGTGCGCCGCCTCTTTCTGCGGAAGTCGATGTATGAATCTATTGAAGTCTACTTGCCGCATGTTTTCTCCCGCCTCACCCCAGCCCTCTCCAAGTCTGGAGAGGGAGAATAAGGAGTTGATCAGATGGAGATAACAAACTGAGAAACAACGTGCTCGACTGTTTTCTCCAAAATTGGAGAAAACACACCCGCCGCAACAGCCTGTGAGAGGTACAATACTTTCTTCGGGTCGAAAGAGGCGGGTACAACCAGTAATTCAGCTCTTAGCTTGATAGCTATGGGATTTAGGGGCCTAATAAATTGGAGATAAATATGAAAAATACCAAAGAAACTGTAATGATCGTTGATGATGATCGATTTCAACTCAGCAGTATGCAAAAGATACTACAGAGCGATTATGATACTGTTCTGTGTAAGGATGGAAAAGAAGCTATAGAAAATTACAAAAAGAACACCGATAAGGTTAAAACAATCATTCTTGATATAAGACTGCCTGACATGGACGGATTCGAAGTTTTTGATAAAATCAGGGATATTAATATCGAAGTGCCCATTATTTTTATTACCGGCTATCAGGATAAATATGATACCTTAGAAGTTTACAAAAATTTCCGGCCACATGGATATATAACAAAAAACGGTGCAAATGAAATTCAAATGATAAAAGACACCTTAAAAGCTGCCGTTGATTATTATAACAAGATACTTGAGATAGAACGCCTCAAAATAGAAAAATTATCGCAAGAAATCGAGAAAAAGTATGCGGCTAAACTCCTTAATATTTCTCGTGAGATTCAGAGTGAAATTGCTAACACTTAGATAATCAACTAATTTTTGATATTATTATTGTAGGTACATAGCGTGCTATGCCCAACAATAAATTAATCCGCATAAATACCACGAGGAGACATTCCATGCACATCGGAATCAGTTTATTTGCATCCGACAAAGGAAAATCCGGCATCAGCCAGTATATGATCAATTTGCTCAAAGCCTTTGAGGAAATTGATCAGCAGAATACTTATACACTATTTCTCGCCGAAGAAGATCAACATGTTTTCCAATTTACCGGTGACCGTTTTCAAAAAGTGATCACATCCAACTTTGCAAATAAACCATCAGTTAATATCCTGTGGCACCAGACTGTTTTTGCTTATCACCTGCTTAAGCACAAATTCGATGTCGTGTTTATGCCGGCAGCAAACCGTCGATTATCAATCTGTACAACGTCACCGACAGTCGGGACAATTCATGACCTGTGCCAATTCCGAATCGGACAGAAGTATGATCCTTACAGAATGTTCTATGTCCAGAAAATATTGCCGATGCTCGCCAAACGACTCAGCCATATTGTCACTCCAAGCCATTGTTCCAAGGACGATGTCGTAACCTTTTACGGCATTCCTGAAGACAGAATATCTGCTGTGCATAACGGAATCGATCACTCGAAATATTTCAAGCGTGATAAAGTAGGTTCATTAAGCATACTGAACGCAAAATATCATATACAGCCAGGGTACATACTCTACCTCTCGAGGCTTGAACACCCCGGGAAAAACCATGTCCGGCTCATAGAAGCATTCAGCCAACTCAAAAAATCAGGCATGCTGAAACAGAAACTGGTCCTCGTCGGCGCACCCTGGAATGGCCATGAAAAAATATACGAAGCGGTCAAGCGTATGGACCTCGAAAAGGACGTTATTTTTCCAGGATTTGTGGAAGGAAATGATCTCCCGCATTTTGTCTCCGGTGCAGATCTGTTCATTTACCCATCCCTGTTCGAAGGATTCGGCATCCCCGTTATCGAAGCAATGGCTTCAGGAATCCCCGTCGCATGTTCGAATACTTCTTCCCTGCCGGAAATAGTTGAAGATGCGGCACTGCTCTTTGATCCATTGGACTGTAACGATATAGCAGAAAAAATCATCGCAGCTATTAACGATGAAGCTACAAGGTCCATGCTCATGGAAAAAGGTCTCGAACAAGCAAAACGATACACCTGGCAAGCCGCGGCAAAAAAAATACTCACACTATTGGAAGTAGCTGGGGGTGGAAAAAATTCCCAAATGCGCGATAAAGAAAAAAAAACACCACCCACCAGCTTTGTTGAAACGTACGGCGATACCGCCCCTCCTTCAAAAGGCGGGGATTGAAGAGGAAAGAATCAAGAGGGGTTAAGATGGATAGAATTTTTAATAAGGCTGGAGAGAAGGACAAGCGACGGTCTTTGAGAAATAATATGACGAAGGCTGAAGCTATTATGTGGAATACATTGAGGAACGATTCTCAATTAGGATATCGGTTTGTTAGACAATATAGTGTGGAAGCTTTTGTGATTGACTTTTATTGTAGGAAGTTGAGACTGGCTGTTGAAATAGATGGATCAGTCCATGATGTAGATGGGGCGAGAGACTATGATCAGGCCAGAGAACAGATTGTTAAGCAGTATGGGATTACCTTTTTAAGGTTTAAAAACAGTGGGATTGAAGAGAGTCCTTTAAGGTGTAAAGGAATTATCAAAAAAAAGCTAGCTGCATTAGAAAAAGAAAAAATTATGAAGCAAGATGCTACTCAATAAATCTTCAATCCCCTCCTTTTGAAGGAGGGGCGCTAAAAGCAGGGCAGCAAAGAGAAGTTGTTGGGTGGTGTTTAAGCAAAAATATCAATTAAAAAGATACTCACAATCTTGGAAAAAGCTACAGAAAAATAGTCGAAAAAGAATTGGAATCATAATGAAAAAAGAACCATCAATATCAGTCATAATGCGATCAAAAAATGACGGTTTAGTCATCCACGACACGCTTACAATGTTATTCAAACAAACTATAAAAAACTTTGAACTCATTAACATTGACTCAGGATCAACAGATGCTACTGTCAATATAATCAAAACTTTTCCAGGCACCCTCCACCAGATAAATCCGGAAGAATATGTTCCAGGTAAAGTGCTTAATAACATGGTGTCCATTGCAAAAGGCGATCTCATCGTCCTGCTCAACTCAGATGCGACTCCGATAGATGAACAATGGCTGGAAAACCTGATAAAACAACTTGATGCCCCTGATGTTTGTATAGCTTTTAGCCGGCAAGTTGCCCGCGTCGACGCCTATAAGCTGGTCAGATTCGATTACCAGAGGGCCTATCCGGAAACGGACCAAACCAGGATGCCCTCAGACTTCATCTCGTTTGCAGCAGCAGCTTTCAATAAATCAGTGTGGGAAAAATACAAGTTCTATGAAGAAGGCCTGTCGGAAGATACCGCCTGGGCCAACCAGCTCATTAATCTCGGGTACAAAACAAGGTATGTTCATAACTCTCAAGTTTTTCATTCACATAACTTGAACATCAAAGCCCTTTACAGAAAAGAGTTTTATCAGAGCGGAGTTGCCCGGGTCTATATCTACAACGAAACACCGCACCTCCTTAAAGAATTCTATTGGCTGGCAAAAGATATTGCTCGCGATATGATTTTCTGCCTGAAACACGGACATATTCTTTCTATTTTTTACAGTTTCGTTTTCCGCGGGACCCAACATCTGGCTTTTTATCAGGGAAGAAAAGAAGGCCGGAGAAAGTTCAAAAAGGATCGGTAACTATGGAACGATACACTGTTAATGGCTCGCAAAAGCTGGAAAATCGCATTCAATCGCATATGGACCTTATAAAAAATAATATCCTCCAGGAGTTCGATGAAAATACGATACAAGCAATAATCATGATCGGTGGGTATGGACGCGGAGAAGGAACGGTGAGGATCGATAACGGCGAAGAAAATGTGTTCAATGATTATGACTTTTTTATTATATCTAAAGCACTAGGGCCTATCACCACAACGAGAATGAAAAAAAAACTCGTTCACCTATCCGGTAAGTTAACCAAGCTGGTCGGAATAGAGGTTGATCTCTCGTTACTGACCATGAAGGCTTTTTCCAGGCTACCCTTTACGCTCATGAACTATGATATGCGACAAAAAAGCCGGATCATTCATGGCAATCAGTCAATCCTCGATCACCTGCCGCCATATAACGATGCCCAGATGCCGGCAATTGAAGGAACAAGGCTCCTGCTTAATCGCGGTGCGCTTCTTATTTATTGCAAACAACAGCTCGCAGACCATGCAACGCTTGAACTTTCTGAACGAGAAATAATCATCAAGTATATCAACAAAGCCATACTCGCCATGGGGGACTCATTTCTGATCATAAACAAAAAATATCATTATAGCTACAAAGTAAAAGAAGAAACTATCTCCCATATCGACAATCCCGGGTTTCCGTTATTTGAAGAGCTAAAAAAAGCCTATTTAGCTGCTATAGAATTCAAGTTCACCGTCAACTTTGACATTCACAAAACAACCGATGTCCTCGACTGGTTAAAAAAAACAATCAACATTTATGAATCGTATGTCTTGTGGTATGAAAGCAAACGCTTGCAGACACCCATACCATCATGGGATAGCTACAAAAAACTGATCCTGTTATCTTCTACTATGGTCCCCTTTCATGTTAAAATAAAAAGTCTGCTTATCAACATGAGGGAATTCGGAATAAAAAAAACGTTACAGGATATCGATATCTGCACCTGCTATCCTCGAGACAGGCTCTATATCGTCTATCCGTTTATTCTCTTTAAAAAGGAGCAGGCTATGTTCACAAATTCGAACTATATTTCGAAAATAGCGATTGCCGATACAAAGTCACTGACAAACACTTTTTGGAACATTTGGATTAAGTATTCGTGAGGTACGGGACTCTGTTTTGGGATTCGCCTCATCCCGCGCAACAGATAAAGGCCCTTTCTCAAAGTTATCGTAAGCGCGACCTTCTCCACCAGAGGCGGAGAAGGTTTTAAAGGAAAGCATATAAGCCTTCTCAGTCTTCGATGGAGAAGGCAGCGGGGGGATAAATTGAGTAAGAAACAGTCACTTCCTTCCGCTGGTTGAGGCGAAATGAACGAATATGATTGAAAAACAGCTATGCCAATTAGAATATTTAATGACCGTTACAAGGAAAACAAATAAAAAAATTAGGATAAAAAATGAATAAAAAAATATCTCTGTTTTTCTTTATTGACGCTTTTGGCTGGGAAATGCTGCAAGAATGCGGGTTCCTTAATTCAGTGTTACCGCATTCATATAAACTGGAATCCCTATTCGGATATTCTTCCGCTTGCGTTCCCTCGATATTAACCGGACAATTGCCAAACGTACATGGATACTGGTCAAGTTTTTATTATTCGCCTTCCACATCCCCGTTTAAGTTCCTGGCGCCTTTATCACTTATCCCGCGCTGCTTTTCTTCAAGAAACAGAGTAAGGAACATCGTTAACCGTCAGGTAAAAAAGAAACTGAAAATAAACGGCTACTTTAATCTCTATCAGTTCCCGTTTGATACCCTTAAATATTATGATTACAATGAAAAAATCAACTTCTACCAACCCGGCAGCACAACCACACCAACCATTTTTGACCATTTGATTTCGAAAAATATCCCTTACTATTCCTACTCAATTGATAAAAGCGAAGATACGCAGTTCGATGAGCTAATGCAAAGCCTGGAAGAAGGAACCATCCGGTTCTCATATGTTTCTCTTGGTGCGATCGATGCGGTGCTTCACCTGAACGACCGCCATTCAGATATTGTCAAAAACCAGGTCAAGGCATACGAAACCAGGATATCGAAGATCTACGGACGAGCAATAGAACTCTACGACGAAGTAGAAATCTCAGTATTCTCCGATCACGATATGACACCGATTACCGAAACATACGATTTGATGAAAGATATCAACAAGCTGGGACTATCGTACGGCAAAGACTATGCAGCCATATATGATTCAACAATGGCGCGCTTCTGGTTTTTCAACAAAAAATCCGAGCTTATCATGAGGAACAAGCTCTCGACCATCACGCAAGGAAAAACGATGTCCGTATTAGAGCTCAAGGAACTCGGAGCCTACTTCGAGGATAACAAATTCGGCAACTTGATATTTCTAATGAACGAGGGAGTTACGATTATTCCAAGTTATATGGGTTCAAAAAGAATTGCCGGAATGCATGGCTATCACCCGACCCAAAAACACGCCTATGCAATGTATTCCTCCAATCATCAAGCACCATGTCCCATGAACAAGATCACCGACATTTTTGAAGCAATGCTTAACGTTACCAGGTTTTATTAAATAGTTAAGCCCTGGAAAAAAATTCTTCTATCTGATTTGATATAATTTATTGTAATGGATACAATAAACAACGATACCCTCAAAAAAGCGCTCAGCTATCATCAGCAGGGCAATATGGGCCAGGCAGAACTATTATATACAAAAGTTCTGGATAAAGATCCCGACAACATAGACGCACTTCGTTTGCTGGCAGCGATCGCTATCGCAAAGGACCGATTCGACAACGCCGAGGAATTACTGAAAAAAGCTATCGCCTTAAGCAGCTCGACATTAATGCTGCATTACGATCTGGGAATGCTCTATTTCAAACAAAACCTCGTAGACCAAGCGATTCTCTGCTACAAGAGGGCACTATTGATCGACCCCCTGGATGCCGATACAAAAAGAAACTACGTAATAGCCCTTCAAAAAACAGGAAACCTTTCGGAAGCCCTCAGGCAGCTTGAAGAAATCCTCACCATGACACCGGACAGCAGCAACACCTACCAGGACCTTTATCCGGCATTTCTCAATCTTGGATTATTATTTAATGAAACACTCAAGAGAAGCGAAGCTATCCAGTGTTACAGGAAAGCGATTGATATCAATCCCAAAGGCTATGAAGCCTACAGCAACCTTGGTTTGATCTTAAAAGATCTTGGTCAACTCAAAGAATCCGAAAGTGCTTTTCAGAAAGCCTTAGCCATCAAACCTGGTCACCGGGAAATAAGCCTGAACATCGGGATACTTTACAAAGAACACGGGCTCATCGAGCAAGCTATTGCCCAGTTCCAAAATATCTTATTCCATAACGACAAGGATCCCCTTGCTCACTATCATTTAGCAAACATTCTAACAAACCTTGGGTACCACAAAGAAGCGAGTAATCATTACGAAATAGCCTTGAGTAACGACAGGCAGGACCAGTTCATTAACTCAGAGTACCTCCTATCACTTCATTACGAGCAGAGCCATTCCCCACAAGAAATCCACAATAAGCATAAAGAATGGGCAGACTCCATCGAAAAAACCACACCGTGTTTTTCCCGGAGGCAGGAAAATAAGAGCTCTCCTCGAACATTACGAATAGGCTACGTCTCCGCTAACTTTTGCAACCACTCTGTAGCCTTCTTCATTGCACCCGTTTTGATCAATCATAACAAAAAAGATTTCACAGTCATTTGTTATTCTGATACACCGACAAATGACGCGATAACCGAAATACTAAAAAACAATGCCGATATCTGGAGAGACACTCGAAGACTATCCGATCTGCAGATATCAGACCTTATAATCAATGACAAGATAGATATCCTCATTGATCTTGGTGGTCACACGTACAATAATCGATTACAGGCATTTGCGCGCAAGCCGGCACCGGTCCAGATAACCTACCTCGGATATCCTGACACAACGGGACTTACGTCGATGAACTACCGGATCACAGATGACATCGCAGATCCTAGCCCAATCGCGGATGGAATACACAGCGAAAAACTTCTCCGTCCGTTGAAATGCTTTCTCTGTTACATGCCGCTCGAAACCAGGCCTACTATAACAAATAATAAAAGTACCGGAATAACCTTTGGATCGTTCAGTCACCTTGCCAAAATAAATGATACGGTTATTGATGCCTGGGCTACAATACTAGCGAATACCCCGGAATCCAAATTACTTCTAAAATCAGTTAATTTGAAACAGCCGCTTGCACAACAACGAATACTTAACCGTTTCCGACATAATAATATCAGTGAAAGCAGGCTTATCCTGGAAGACAAACTTCCCGATATTTATGACCATCTTAATCTCTACAACTCTATCGATATAGCACTCGATACCTTTCCCTACAATGGCACGACAACAACCTGCGAAGCTCTGTGGATGGGAGTTCCGGTCATCACTCTACAAGGGGATTCCCACGTCTCGAGAGTAGGATCGAGCATTCTCTCATCGATAGGCTGCGAAGAGCTCATTACAAAGAGCATTGATAAATATATTACCAAGGCACTCTCCCTGGCGGAGGACATTCATATAGTAAGGAATAATAAAGTTTCCTTGCAAAACAGAATGAAAACTTCGCAACTGACAGATGGTCCGCAATTCACGACCGCATTAGAAACCATGTATCAGAAAATATGGCAAAGCTACATGAGAAACAAGTAGGGGCATAGCGCGCTATGCCCTTCTATTGCCATGGGATCAACCGTCTACGTTTAAAAATAGCCATTTAGTGGCATAGTATTAATAAATATTATAAGTTGAGGTTAATTTATGTTAAGAGAAAATGCTACGGCGATATTCAATATCAGAAGGATAGCCGATGTACTGCTTGCTAATGCTTCGTTCTTTGTTACCTACTACATTTTCGATGCCAGTATGTCCGGCGGCTATTATTATAAGCTAATGCAATTCATGCACCTGCTTATTCCAATAACGATTATCTGGTGGATTGTTCTCAAAGACAGAAAAGTATATGAATCACACCGGTTCGAACCTCTCGTTACTCAAATGGCAAAAGTAATCAGGGCTTTACTTGTCTGTAATATCGTATTTCTAGCCACCATAACCCTTCTCAAAATGCCTCTTCCCGGAAGGTTTTTCTTCGGATTTTTCATGGCAATCAACGCATTGATATTAATACTTGAGAGAATAATTATTAATATATTGAGTTCCTTTGTCCGAATGAAAGGTTATAACTTCAAAAACGTCGTCATTGTCGGCGTCAACCGGGTCTCAATCGAGCTAATTGAACTCATCAGAAGCCACAAAGAATGGGGACTCAATGTCCAGGGAATTATCGTTCCGACATTAACAATAGAAGACAAAGAAGAAGCTAAAAAGCTTAAAGAATCAGGACTGACCGGAGAAATCATTCTGGGAACATTAGAAGATTTTAACGAGTCTATCAAAGATATCGTCGTCGATATTGTTTTCTTTGTGGTACCGCCACACCATATTAGAAAAATCCAGCCTCATTTAAAATACTGTGTCGAAAGAGGCATAGAGACAAAATTAACTATCAATTACTTTTTTGATTCAATGGACTTCGTAAAAACCGATCTCGATCAACTCGAAAAAATACCACTCCTGTCTTTTGAAACTACACATTTCAATCCTTATACCCTCTTAATCAAAGAAATTATTGATCGCACATTTGCTTTTATCTGGGTCATTATTTTACTGCCTGTTTTTCTATTAGCTGCCCTGGCAATAAGGATAGAGTCAAAAGGGCCTATATTGTTCAGACAAGAGCGTGTCGGCAGGAACGGCAGACTGTTCAATATGTATAAGTTCAGATCAATGGGTGTTGACGCAGAAAAGCAAAGAAAAGAACTTGAATCGCTCAATGAAATGTCAGGCCCGGTATTCAAGATCACGAATGACCCACGAGTAACTAAAATTGGAAAATTCCTTCGAAAAACCAGTATAGATGAGTTACCTCAACTCTTAAACGTTCTTAAAGGTGACATGAGCTTAGTCGGCCCTCGCCCTCCGCTACCCTCTGAAATACAACAATATGATAATTGGCAAAGAAGACGTTTATCGGTAAAACCCGGAATAACCTGTACCTGGCAGGTAAGCGGAAGAAACAACATAGATTTCTCCGAATGGATGAAAATGGACCTTGAGTATATAGATACCTGGTCCTTGACCAACGATTTCCGTTTGCTCGTAAAAACGCTCCCTGCAATCGTAAAACAAACCGGAGCGAAATAATCGCAGGTATCTACCATTTGAAATCTCTGATCAAAAAAAACTCAACCGCGATTGAATAAAAATCACATAATAAAAACAACTGTGGTTTAGAAATCTCAAAACATGGGAATACATAGATAAACAAAATAAATATTTTATTTTAATATTCAGGGCTTTTATAGAGAACTATAATGCACAATGAAAATATAAAATTATTTAACGTTACTATCTCTAATCTCAGCATGATTGATGCGATTAATCAAATCATTGAACTCGCAAAAAGCAACAAAAAGGCTTACGTCGTTACACCTAATATTGACCATATTGTCATGCTCCAAAATGATACTATGTTTAAAGAAGTATACGACCATGCCGAGATGGTACTTGCAGATGGAATGCCTCTAATCTGGGCATCCAAAATACTTAATACCCCTATAATAGAAAAAGTATCAGGATCTGACCTGTTTGTCCGGTTCGCTCCGTTTGCTGCACACAATAACATCAAACTTTTCTTGCTCGGAGCAGCCGAAGGTATAGCAGAGCAAGCAAAGAACAATCTCTGCGAGGAATACCCGGAGATTCAAATAACCGGAGTTTACTCTCCCCCATACGGTTTTGAGAAAGACGAACAAGAAAACCTGAAAATAATTGATATGATTAATAATAGTGACGCCGATGTTCTATTTGTAGGACTTGGCTCCCCGAAGCAGGAATATTGGATGTACCGGAACTACCATAAGCTTGATACGGTTAAAGTATCTCTTGGAGTTGGAGCTTCATTTGATTTTGTTGCAGGAAAAGTACAGAGAGCACCTGTATGGATGCAAAAAACCGGGCTCGAGTGGTTCTATAGATTGGTCCAGGAACCTCAAAGATTATGGAGACGCTATCTCATCAATGATATGAAGTTCATTCCCATATTAATGCATGAACTCATTAACGCAGCAAGGACGGCATTTAATAAGGTGCTTGAAGCAAAATCGGTCTTAACAAAATAATAAACAAGGAACCAAAATGGCAAACCCAGCAAGATCACTAACACTAATGATCGCTTGCCTTATAATGACAACAGCCCTATCAGGCTGCTCTATCCTCCTCGACAAACTTACTGAAGTTAAAGAAACAGATCCCCAGCAAGCCAGCCAGGCATTTGTAGGTGCACTAAAAAACATTACCCCCGAAAAAGACACATATTTTAAGACGATGACCGATATATACATTACAGTCACCGTACTCGATCAGAGCAACAATCCGCTTCCCGATGCTCTTGTTACAATCACGGATAAAGAAGCGTACAATATTACCTTCATAAAAGATGTAACCGATGAAAATGGGGCTGTCAGCGGGTTCGTTACTATACGATCCGGGTATCCGGCAATTGCAATCAAAGCACAATCTGTTGACGGATTAGCAGCACTACAGGATATAGTAGTTTCCGAAAATACTTCGACATACAATATTCAACTAAAAGTCAGCCCGGTTATTAACTCTTCCGCTTTTCGCCCGTTAGTCGAATATCCTGACTCAGACAATGACGGTGTCCCTGACGCTTGGGACGAGTATCCTTTTGACCCGAGCAGAAGCTTTCTGCAAACAACTATTTATCCGCACATTATCTCTTTTGAAGATTTGTACCCGTCATCGGGTGACCGCGATACCAATGATCTAGCTGCCTATATTGATATCAATACCAAGACGGCAAAAAAAGGATATCTCAAATCTATCTCTGGGACAGTAAAACTAAAAGCCCGCGGCGCAAAAGAAACCTATTTGTCGGATTTCGGCATCCGGTTTCTGTTAAACAACAACATAGCGAACGCAGGAAATGCAGCTTCTCTGGGATCAGCTCGAATAGAAGAATATACATCAAGGAACGTTTTGATAAGAACTCAATCTGTTACGATAATGAATAACTCCGACCTTATTCTCCCGTTATTCAGTAATACCGGAAACAAGTTCGGCACCGACCATGGCCTAATAAATACCTTTATGAACAAACCTTTCAATCCGGGAGGACAGGTATTATTTTCCGTTACCTTCGAAGATCCTATGAACTTAAAAACATCTTTATATGAAATGTACGATCCCTATCTTAAAATTACTAATTTCCAGGGAACCATTTATGATATACACAGACCATTTTTCAATCCGCTCCCAAACAGTGCAGATCCAACAACCGGACAAGCTAGCAAATTCATAGATGACAACAATTTTCCATTTTGCGTAATGATCCCGATGAGTACCTGGTTCTGGCCGCTGGAGACAGTCGACATTAGTCTGTCGTATCCGGACATTTTTAACTGGGTGAATAGTAATTTTAAAAATAGCCAACAATGGTATACAGATCCTGACATCAATCTCGTTTATACAAAAAGCCAATAATAAGCCTCCTCCAAAATTGCATTCACTGGTATAATAGCAGGATGAAGATACTTTTTGTCCACGATACATTCGGAGCCTTAGCCGGGGCCGAGCAGAATATTATTGTTTCAGGTCAGGCACTTCAGGAAAGAGGAAACGAACTATCCTTTCTTTATAGCCACAATACACACAAAGATGAAGACAAGTTTTTAAGCGTTTTTAAGAATAATTTTCAAATTGATTTTCTTACACAGTACCCCTCAGATAAAATATATAAAATCACGCAATTCATTAACATTATTAATCCTGACATAATCTACGTCCATAAAATAAAAGACCTTTCTATCCTGGAACAATTGTTCCGATTCAACAAACCACTGGTGAGAATGGTGCATGATCACGACATTTACTGCCAAAGGACATATCGCTACAATTATTTCACCCGTCGTCCCTGCCGGAAAAAAGCAGGATTATGCTGCTACTTCCCTTGTTTCGCATTTGCTGTTCGTAACCGGAACAGCACGTTCCCTATTAAATTAGTTTCATTATCAAACAAACTAAAAGAAATAGATATCTGCAAAAAATTCGACAAACTATTCGTCATCTCGAATTACATGAAAGAAGAATTGCTCACCCAAGGTTTCGATGAAAATAAAATAACTATCCACCCTCCGGCACCGCAAACCGTGACAAACACGATAGAAAGCAACTTTTCAGCCAAAAATATTATTCTATATATTGGTCAAATAATCAGAGGTAAAGGGCTCGACTGCCTCCTCCATTCAGTAAGCAAGCTAACCACTCCATTTCAACTTCTCGTTATCGGCGCAGGCAACTACGAACACTACTGCAAAGAACTTGCAAAGAAATTAAAGGTAGAAGACAAAGTTCAGTTCCTGGGATGGATAAGTCATGACCAGATTAGCAGTTATTATAAAGAAGCGTCGCTCGTTGTAGTTCCGAGTGTATGGCCCGAACCGTTTGGAATGATTGGACTGGAAGTAATGAGATATAAGCTTCCGGTTGTAGCATTCAACAGCGGTGGTATACCTGACTGGCTCATTGATGGCAAAAATGGGTATCTGGTTGACTGGAAAGATACAGAAGAAATGACAGCAGCGATAACAAAACTTCTCAACAACAAAGATGTGGCCAAACAAATGGGTAATTACGGATATGACTATGTTAATCGAAATTACAGTTTCGATAAATATATTGACAGTATACAAAATGCCTTCAAGGACCTGAGCGCAAAAACCAGCTAAACAATTATAACTTAAGGGAATGTCCCTGGTCTTTCCCTATCAATCGGCCTAAACGCTTGATTCTTCCGGCAACACATGAGGCGCAGTCTGCCATACTTTCATCAACACAAGGTTTCCCCGGATAAAGCTGGTAGTCATTGCGGTACTTCTGTGGGGTCGAATTCGGCATGAAAATATTCGCACCGCGTTGAAGCACTAGGTCCCGGCCATGAGGATGGATTGCATCATAAGCAGTTGTCGCTGGAATATGTGCAGCTTTATTCAACAGCCGAAAGATCGCAATTACTTTAAAAAAAACTTCTTTATCAAAAGGATTAAGTTCATTCGCAAAGGGAGTATTATGATGCGGAATAAACGGACCAACCCCTATCATATCAAGGTCAAGCCCGGAACAAAAAAGGATATCCCGCGCAAGCTGTTCAATAGTCTGCCCCGGCAATCCGATGAGAACACCTGAACCGGTCTGAACTCCAAGCTTTTTAAGAGTTTTGATACATGATAACCGCTGGTCAAAATCGTCATCAGGATGGCACATTTCGAACAATGCCTTATCAGAAGTCTCAATCCTGATCAGGTATCGGTCCATTCCCATCTCTTTCCAGTATCGATAGATCTCTTCATCCCTTTCGCCTAACGACAAAGTAACGGCTAAACCGGTTTCTCTCTTAATAGCAGCAATGATTTCTCCGACTATTTCTCCGGTAAAATAATAATCTTCTCCTGACTGCAGTACTACGGTTGTCTGTCCGGCCTGCTCGATCATTTTGCAGGCCTCTATTATTTCTTGTACGGCAATCCTATACCGGTTCACTTCTAAATTATCATGACGGATACCGCAATAGTAACAATTTTTGCTACAGTAATTGGAAAATTCGATGATACCTCTCAGATAAATAGTGTCACCATGAAACTGTTTTCTTATAAAATCAGACTTCGAGTAGAGTGAATGGAGGTCCTCCCCCTGAGTATTGAGTAAGGCTACAATTTCATCGGCGTTCAGGATATTGTCGCTATTAACTTTTTCATATATCACTTCAAGCATCGACATAGCTACATCACCTTTAATTAATGCGACAAAACTGTTGGATTGTGCTTCGTTATTCGGCTCATAGGATAATCGAGCAGCCAGGACGTCCTATCCAAAATCCCATTCATCTTTGCAAAAAACACACCATAATTGGTAACAGGAATACCAGCAGACCGGGCCAATTCTATCCTGAACATGACATTCTTAGTGTTAATCATACATGACCCGCACATAATTATAAGCTTATAAGCTGACAAATCTTCTGGGAAATCAGCACCGCTATATGTAGTATAGTGGAGTGCTCCGCCAGCTTTCGCGTCGAGTAACTTCGGGATCTTATACCTGCCGATATCCTGAGGTTGCGGATGGTGCGTACATGCTTCAGCTATTAATACTTTGTCTCCAGGCACCAAGGCATCAATGGCATTAGCACCCTCGACATACTCGCCGAAGTCCCCTTTATATCGGGCAAAAAGCATTGAAAACGACGTAAGTCTGATCTGTTCAGGAACAATATCCTTAACAATATGGTAGACCTGAGAATCCGTAACGACAAGTTCAGGTCCGTTTTTTAATTGATTCAAGGCATGTTCGAGTTCATACTCTTTACATACAACAGCATGAGCATCTTCATCCAACACAGCCCTCAACACCTGGACTTCCGGGAGTATAAGACGTCCCTTGGGCATTGCGCTATCAATAGGTATTACGAGAACTACGGTATCTCCCCTTTTTACAATACCTTTAACAACTGACATATCCTCAATCTTCGATGGAGCATATTTGGACAGATTAGACCTAAGTTCATCGATACCGGTTCCGGTTTTCGAAGAAACCTTAAAAAGTGGAAAGGGGTTGATAAACTCCGTTACCTGAATATCCTTAGGGGTAACATCTATTTTATTACTGACAATAAGTAGCGGGATCTTTTTCTCGTCTATAGTCTGTATCAAGTCCTTTTCAAACTCTTCGATACCAATCATAGGATCAATAAGTACAATCGCAAGATCGGTCTTATTAAGGATTTGATGGGATTTCTCCCTGCGTAGCGCACCTAAATTGCCTTCATCATCAAGTCCGGCAGTATCGATAATAACACACGGTCCTGGTTCAGGAAGTATTTCTATGGTCTTATATACCGGGTCTGTTGTTGTTCCGGGAACATCAGAAACAATGGCGATATATTGATTAGTGAGCGCATTAATAAATGAAGATTTCCCCACGTTCCTACGCCCGAATATACCGATATGCAATCGATTCGCGATAGGTGTCTGATTAAGTGACATAGTGCCGCCTTTCAGGGATACGCCGAATTATAGAAATATTTTCATACAAAAATATCCCTGGCTCCTTCATCAATTTGTGCAAACGTTTTTTTAAGGAATTCATTGATACTCTGATCCTCAATGTCCTCTGTCCATTCCAACAGTTTCATTTCCCCCAACGCTTTGACTTGCGGAGTAGCAAAATCAGTCAAATACTCCTTAAGTGTCATTAAGCCGTTCGGACCGCACTTCTTTTTAATATCGCCTGGTTTGGCGTATTCCATAAAATCTAACCCGGTCCTGCCTAAACGGTAACATGCTGTGCAAAACGATGGCAAATAATCCATCTTCAGCAGGTCATAAATAACCTCATCAAGCGTTCGATAATCACCTAACGAGAATTGTTCTCCTTGTTTTTGGGACGTATAGCCACCTGGGTTCGTCCGTGAACCGGCACTTACCTGAGACACTCCCAGCTTTAATGCTTCCCGGCGAAGCTGAGCCGCTTCTCTCGTCGACAAAATAATTCCCGTATAAGGCACCGCAAGTCGCAGTATAGCAATAAGCTTTCTAAAATCAGCATCACTTACTTTAGCCGGTGGTGCCATTGCCAGATCAGCTCCCTCAGCCGGCTCTAATCTCGGTACCGAAATAGTATGAGGACCAACCCCGAACCGTTTCTCCAGAGACTCGACATGCTGAAGCAAAGCCATAACCTCAAAGCGCCAATCAAATAACCCGAATAATACTCCGAGACCGACATCTTCGAAGCCGGCTTTCATAGCCCGGTCGATACCTTCCAGTCTATAATCGTAATCGGATTTCGGTCCTGTCGGATGGACCTGCGTATATGTTTTGCGATGATAGGTCTCTTGAAAAAGCTGGTATGTGCCAATTGGCTTCAGACGTAACCGTTCAAATTCATTGCCGTCAAGCGGAGCAATATTAACATTAATCCGTCTGATCTTATTTTCTTTATACTTTACGGAATAGATCGCATCAATAAGCTCGAATACATAATCCAGACCTTTCGGCGCAGGATACGATTCACCTGAAACCAGAAGAATCCGTTTATGCCCCTGCATCAGCAGCATTTTCGTTTCCGACTTAACTTCTCCGATACTGAGCATCGAGCGTACAATCTTGTTGGAAGCACGAAACCCGCAATACCGGCAGTCATTGATACAATGATTTGAAATATAAAGCGGTGCAAAAAACACGATTCTATTTCCATAGATAGCATTCTTTACCTGATGTGCAGCTTGAAAAATATTCTCAATAGAAACCGGGTCCGTCGTCTTTAACAGAACAGCTACATCAGAGAGGTCCAGCCGCTCCAAATTGGCTGACTTATGCAGTACCCTCTGCACCTCTGCAAATGAAGGCTCACCGGTATCATTTAAAAATGTCAAAATGGCATCTTCGTTAATAATGTGGGACATATGCCCTATCCTTTGTTAATTCACGACAATCTAGCGATATTCTTTGATAATTCCCTTAATTTGTTTAGGGGTAACTTTACTATAAACTTTATCATTTACCAATACTACAGGAGCTAGTCCGCAGGCACCGATACAACGGGTACACTCTAAAGAAAATTTACCGTCTTTCGTCGTATCCCCCATCTTAATACCCAGTTCCCGTTCAGTTTCCCTGACAACATCGCCAGCACCCTTGACATAACAGGCAGTTCCGAGACACACGTTAACCTTGACTTCACCTTTCGGCTTCAAGCTGAAAAAGTGGTAAAAGGTAGCTACACCATAGATTCGGGAAGTTGGAATCTGCATCTTAAGCGAAACAAAATTCATTACCTCATCAGACAAATATCCAAACAGCTCTTGTGCCCGGTGTAAAACCGGTATTAAATAGCTCTTCTGATACTTCTCATTCTGAACACCTTCCATTAACACAGCGAGTTCCTGAAACCGTGGATCTTCCGGTACAATACAGGACCGTTGCTGCTCTGATTTGCCTTCCCGGCAGATACCCTGCGGCAACTTAGCCGAATAATGCGTATGCAGCCATTCATGTGCGACATGTGAACCATATTTTTCAAGTGCGCTTTCATATAAATTTTTAATATCTTCATTTTCATGTGATCGGCGCTTCTCATTACGTTCATCGCTGCTATAGAGAGCTTGTGCACGTTTCTTAAGCAGTTCTTTATCTAAAGGAATCATATCAGTCCCTGCATATGGCTGACCACCGCCACCGATACATCCGCCAAGACATCCCATTATCTCGATAAAATGATATTCTTCACCTGCCCGTACTTTTTCGAGCAATGTCTGAGCATGCCCTAAGCTGGAAGCTACCGCAACTTTAATCGTTTTATCTGCAATTTGCACTTCCGCTTCTTTGATTCCATCAATAGCCCCCCGAACAGCTTTGAGCTCGATTCCCGGAAGCTCTTGTCCGGTAATAAAATAATGAGCTGTACGTACAGCCGCTTCCATCACACCACCGGTAGCACCGAATATTGTTGCAGCTCCGGTTGATTCACCTAAAGGAGAATCGAATTCTCCTTCTTCCAGACTGTTAAAATCAATGCCAGCCGACTTGATCATCCAGATCAACTCTCTGGTAGTAATTACCGCATCAACGTAACGATGCCCATCTTCAGTTTGCATCTCATCACGCATAGACTCATCCTTCTTCGCAGTACAGCACATTGCGGCGACAGAATATACCTGAGCAGGATCTTTATCGAGCTTTTGCGGCAGGTAACGTTTGAGAATACTTCCCAGCATAGACATAGGAGACATACAACTCGATAAGTTATCTAATAATTCCGGATAGAATTGTTCGCAGAACTTGATCCAGGCAGCAGAACATGAAGTGATCATAGGAAGCTTTCCGCCATTACTGATCCTATCGATAAGCTCTGTAGCTTCTTCCACAATGGTAAGGTCCGCAGCAAATTGAGTGTCAAAAACCATATCGAACCCTAACCGTCGTAGTGCCGTAATCGTTTTTTTCTCCATATTTTGTCCTACCGGCAACCCGAATCCCTCGCCAATTGCCGCTCGTACTGACGGAGCAAATTGAACTACTTTTAATTTGTTCGGATCATTAAGCGCTTCCCAGACTTGATTGGTATAGTCTTTTTCAAGAAAGGCAGCAGTCGGACACACGTTTATGCACTGACCGCACGATGAACAGACAGATTCTCCAAATGGTTTCTCGTATGCCGGAACAACTGTGGATTTGAATCCTCTGTGTGCCATATCAATTGCGCAGGTACCTTGTATTTCTTGACATACCCGAACACAACGGCCACAAAGAATGCACTTTTCCGGATCTCTTACGACCGCATTTGAAGAAAAGTCTTTTTCGTACTTCTTTTTCTCGCCTTTAAAGTGTTTATGCCTTAGACCCATTGAGTAAGCTAATCTTTGAAGTTCACAATTATGGTCACGTTCACATGTATGGCATTCGTCAGGATGATTATCAAGTAATAATTCAACAATATCTCTTCTGGCTTGGCGGATATCAGGCGTATGAGTAACGACTTCCATCCCTTCAGCTACCGGATAAGCACACGAAGCCACGAAATCTTTCATTCCTTTGATTTCTACAATGCACACCCGACATGCACCTTCGATTGATAAATATGGATGGTAACATAACGATGGGACCTTAACGCCAATTTTCTTAGCTGCTTCCATGAGCGTCGTACCAGCCGGAACTTCTATATCGATCCCGTCCATTTTCAGCTTAACCATTTTTGTTTCTTCCATTTCTGATCCCCTTTTATAATCTGTAGATATTTATTTCTTTAGATCATAATTATTGTAGTATTTTCATAATTAAACGACCCAATTATCCTCTCGTTATTGCTGCAAACTTGCAGGTATCATAACACTGCCCGCAGTGGATACATTTCGTTTCATCAATCACATGAGGATGTTTCATTTCACCGTTAATACAGTTAACCGGACAATTACGTTTGCAAGCGCCGCAGCCGATGCATTTCTGAGTATCAACACTGTAATGCATAAGCTCGCGACAAACGCCAGCCAGACATTTCTTGTCTTTTATATGAGATTCATATTCTTCCCGGAAATTCTTAATTGTACTGAGTACCGGATTAGGAGCTGCTTTGCCAAGTCCGCACAGAGAAGCACGTTTAATCATTAATCCTAATCGCTCGAGCTTCTCGATATCTCCATCTACACCTTTCCCCTGCGTTATCCTCGTCAGTATCTCAAGCATTCGCTTAGTACCTTCACGACAGGGAGTGCATTTTCCACATGATTCATTTTGAGTAAAATCAAGAAAATATTTGGCGACATCAACCATACAGGTGCTATCGTCCATAACGATCATTCCACCGGACCCCATAATCGAACCGGCTTTAGCCAGTGAATCATAGTCTATAGGCGTATCAAGATATTGTGACGGTAAACATCCACCCGAAGGACCTCCGGTTTGTACAGCCTTGAACTTACGTCCACCGAGAATTCCACCACCGATATCGAAGATTATCTCACGTAAAGTTGTTCCCATTTGAACTTCAACCAGCCCGGTGTTTTCAACCGCTCCGGCAAGAGCGAATACTTTCGTACCTTTACTTTTTTCAGTACCCAGAGATGCGAATTTGACCGCACCGTCAAGAACGATATCAGGAACATTAGCCCAGGTCTCAACGTTATTAATAACTGTGGATTTCCCGAATAGCCCACGCTCTGACGGGTAAGGCGGTCGAGGAACAGGCATTCCCCTTTTACCTTCAATCGAATTGATCAACGCAGTCTCTTCGCCGCAGACAAAGGCTCCTGCACCAAGTCTTAACTGGATATCAAAATCAAACCCGGAACCAAGGATATCATTCCCTAAGAGATTTTTTTCTTTCGCCTGCGCAATAGCAATCTCTAATCGTTTTATGGCCAGAGGGTACTCTGCCCGGATATAAACTATTCCGCTATGGCTTCCAACTGCATACCCGCAGATAATCATGCCTTCCAGTATCGTATGCGGATCGCCTTCAATAGCACTTCTATCCATGAATGCCCCGGGATCACCTTCATCGGCATTACATATAACATACTTTTCATCATCGACAATATTTCTGGTTAATTGCCATTTCTTACCGGTCAGGAATCCCCCGCCTCCACGACCCCGAAGCCCAGATGCAGATATCTCATCAATAACACCTTGCGGAGTGTATTCAGTTAGTACCTTTGCAAGTGCTTCATAGCCACGAAACGAAAGATAGTCAGAAATGGATTCAGGATCGATAACGCCACAATTACGCAATGTAATTCGATACTGTTTCCCAAAAAATGCCACATCTCCGAATGTCGGAAAAAAGTTATTAGCTACTTGTTTACGATGAAGGATCAATCTGGTGACCCATCGTTTATTCTTTAAGTGTTCTTGAACTATCTCGCGAATATCTTCCTTCTGCACATGGGTATACATTATATTGTCAGGATGTATAAACATTACAGGACCATCTTCACAATACCCGAGACAGCCGCATTCCAGCACTTGTACTTTATCAGCTATATCTGCATTATCAAGTTCTTCATTAAGAGCAACGATTAATTCCTTATTTTTATTTATGCATTTCGCTCCAGCACAGATCGAGACCGCATATTTTGGGTTTATCATAGCGCCCACTCCCTAATTATTTTTTTATTTTCTATATGTTGTTCAAATACTTTGCGAATTTTCTGAGGATTCATTTCACAGTATTTTATAGGTATACTCGATTCCATCATAACCTGGACAATAGGCTCTTTATCACAGCGTCCCGAACATCCGGTCTGCCCTATATATATATGCTCATAGTTTTTTTCCTGTTTCAACTTCACTAATTCATTGTAAACTTCACGGGCTCCTGCTGCATTCTCACAGGTAGCCGATCCGACATAAATACGAATTGGACATTTGTATTTTTCTTCACGGACTTTCTGCCGGGCATCTTCTTGTAATTGTTTCAATTTTTCCAATGGGTTCATGGATCATCCCTCACTTTTGTTTTGCATTTTTTCAACATAACCTATGACCAAGATTATGACTGTCCGTCTTTACCGAACATTAAGTATTCAAGTTCAAACACTATATTCACGTTATTGACATTTACGGTGTCCGGAAGTGCCAATACTACCGGAGCAAGATTAAGTATCTTGATAATTCCTGCTTCGGCCAGTTTACGTGCGATCGACTGAGCAGCTTCACCGGGAACAGAAAGAATTGCCAATTTCACTTCGTTTTTCCTAATAAAATCAGGCATTTCAGATACGTGAATAATTGGTATCGCAACATCTTTTCTAGGAGTAACATCGACATCAAAGGCGGCAATAATATCAAAACCATAAGCCTTAAACCCAGGATATTTCAGAAGGGCTGTCCCCAAAAACCCGGCACCGACAACAATTATCGGCTCGGTTTTTTGTCGTTGAACTGATGTCCTTAATGCATCAAGCAGATAACTGACATCATATCCGACTTTCTGCTTGCCGCTTACCGGAAAATCCATAAGGTCCTTCCTGAGTTGCGAAGCAGTAACATCGCACAAGGATGCCAGATTATGAGAGGAAACTATAGAGATATCCTGCGCATTAAGCATCCTAAGCACATTAATATAGTTCAAATATCGATAGACTCTTTTTTTTGTTGAATAATTCATGGATATATTGTTACATGCGGAACGATTACTGTCAAGAAAGCTTGTTTACATCATTGCGATGCTCAATCTCTGATCAACCTATTATGTCCGAGACCATTATCGCCAATTTTCTTAAGCAGCAAATGGAGTTCGCGTTCGGACATGATCAACTCGTGTTGCCTAAAAGCGGCGAGAATAGATTTTTCGAGCAGCTCACTATCGCAAGGTTTTGTTAAAAACCGGAAAATATTGCCTTCGTTAACTGCATCAATGGCCATGTTAAGATCTGCTTGTCCGGTCAGCATAATTCGTATCGTATCCGGAAAGAGGTCCTTAATTTCCGCTAGAAATTGTATTCCGTTCATTCCCGGCATCTTGTAATCGCAGATAACAACAGAAAAAGGACCACGAGTATTCAAAACAGCAAGCGCCGCAGCTCCTCCGGCTGCTGTTTCAATAATATATTTATTTTTCAGCATCCGTTTATAAGATGAAAGAATATTATCTTCGTCATCAACCAACAGTATTTTATTGCCCATAGATTTCTCCTTAAGTTATAATTCTTCTTTTATCTCTTCATATATATCAGGATATAAGCTCTTTACACAGTCAGGACAATAGGAATGACTCACTTGTGCGGTAGAATGTGTTTCGATATATGATTCGATGGTATGCCACTCGCCTTTCCCATCCCGAATTTTTTTACAATTACAGCACATCGCCAAGAAACCTTTAAGTTGGGCCAATTCTTTATCTGCCATAATAAGCTCATACTGCTTAATTCCATCCAGAATGACCTTTTCAAAAACCTTGCTATCACAAGGCTTAGTTAAAAAGCGAAATACATTTCCCTCATTTAAAGCGTCCATTGCAACTGTAAAGTCGGCGTGCCCCGTGAGCATAATGCATACGGTATCAGGAGATAATTCTTTGACCTTAGCGAGGAACTCTATCCCTTTCACTTTCCCCATTTCGTAATCCGATATCACTACGGAAAACTTTGATTTAAACTGAATAGCTTCAAGCGCTTCGTCAACACCTAACGCAGTTTCCATATTGAATTTATTTCTAAAAATTCTTGAATATGCAGAAAGAATTGTTACTTCATCATCCACCAACAATATTTTATGCTCCATAGGAACCAACCTCTTTCATAAATATACTCTGAAGTGTGCCTCTACTATTAAGACTGTAAAGACAATTGAATAACAAAAGTCGTACCGATTCCCAATTCGGTTTCTACCTTTATCGAACCTTTATGCTTATCAACAATAACCGACCGCGCAATTGATAATCCCTGCCCGGTACCCTTCCCCACACCCTTTGTTGTAAAAAAAGGATCAAAGATCCTATCGACGATTTCTCCCGGGATACCCATTCCTGTATCGCTTATCCTGATTTCGACATATGTTTCTTTCCCTTTCGTGCTAATAGATATCGCGCCCTTACCCCGGTCTCCGTCACCGACCTTATCGCCAATAGCATGTGCGGCATTAATAATAATATTCAGCACAGCCTGATTAAATTCTCCAGGGAAACAATTAACTAAAGGTAAGGTATTGTCAAAATCGGTAACCAGATCAGAAACATACTTCCATTCGTTCCTTGATACGGTTATCGTACTTTCAATAGCCCTATTAATGTCGACCAGCACCATCTCAGTTGATCCGGGATGAGAAAACTCTTTCATTGCACGTACAATAGTAGATACTCGATTAATACCTTCCAGGGTCTGATCTATAGCCCTAGGCACTTCATCCATTAAATAATCAATATCCAATTTTTGGGTCAACGCTTCGATTTCTTGCACGAACGAATCAGGCACAGCACCTTTTTTCATTTCATTCATCAGCTCTTGATATTTATTGATCAACGTTTTCATATCGTTAAAAGAGTCTCGTAAAAAAAGAGTATTATCACCGACATATTGAGTAGGAGTGTTAATCTCATGCGCAATACCGGCCGCCAGTTGACCAATTGCCTCTAACTTTTGAGCTTGTACCAATTGCCCTTGTAATTCCCTAAGTTCCGTCACATCATCTGCCAGTATGAGCAACTCTTTAAACAAGCCATTTTCACCTTGCACCGGATAAAGCATAATTCGCAAATATCTTTCCCTGTCTCCATGTGCGATATACATAACATTATCAAGTCTTTTTGATTGGTTACTCTGTTTGCACACATAGATAGCTTCTTCGACCACTTCCCAATCCCATAGGATACCGCTTCCTCTCAGTAACTTTTGGCCAAGCATTGTCTGCACATCATACCCAAGGGCTGATTCTGCTTGCTTGTTCCAACGAACGATCGTTTCATTTGTATCGATACCAATCAAAATTGCCGAGATCGACATCAACAACTGTTCAATTTCTTTATGCGCACCGACTAACTGTTCTTCTATAATTTTAAATTCTGTAATATCAACACCTATATATATTACATGGCTCACACTGCCCTCGCCATTATAAACGATGTTATTTTTCCAGGAAATCCTTAAGCAATTGCCATCCTTTGTAAGGAAACAATTTTCTTGGGAGCTTGCAAAATCGTCATACAAATAGCCCTCAACTATTTTTTTCTCAAAATCAACCTGGTCTTTCGGGAAAAAAACATCGCAAAAATCTTTACCGGTTAACTCCTCATAGGTATAGCCGGTTAGTTTCTCGCTATACCTGTTAAACCCGATAATCTTCCCAATAGAATCAATAATAATAATAATAACCCCTGCCACATCGGCAACGGAGGCAATAAAATCCTCTGCTTTCGTAACATCTCCAGAAGGGACTAACGATGGTTCTTTTTTAGATTTATGCATATTCGATACTCCTCTGCTCATAACAAAACTCTTATCGATTCGTAGGAATAATAACATTCACTTGCTGATCAATTTTTCCGGTATTACCATAATATCGTAAGCGTTCCATAATTGAACGGCTTATTTCCTGACCTCTGGCAATTAACAGCATATTATTACGGGTATATATATTTTCCGCTACAATCATGTGCTCAATAAGTTCATTTACACTAACATTCTTAGTAATGAACTTGGACTCTATACCCAGTATCTTTTCCAAACTCTCAATTATTTTAATATCATATAGATGCCGCCGGTCCTTAAGAATATTGACTGCATTTTTTTCTGATTTCCCTGAGCTTATCAACCGATCGTAATCAATTGCGACCTTAAGTAGTCTTGCCCCTAAAGGTATATCTTCGCCTTTCCGTGAATCAACCGGAATACCCGTACCGTCATAATGCTTCGACTGGTATTCAATTATCTCAGCAATATCCTGCATTCTGGGAATCGAGACCAGCAGTTCAGCTGCTAAGGCAGGATGCCGATCAATAATTTCCTGTTCTCTAGCAATCAAAGGAACTCCGCTCGCATATTTTTTGATAAGGTCCTCTGCAACAACTACACAGCCTATCTGAGACAGCATCGCAGCTGTTTCTATCTTCCAAATATCCGGGATACCAAGTTGTTTTGAGATCTCAAGCACATATCGCCGTATTCTGGATGCCATCCCAAAAGCTTCGGGATTGATGATTGCCAGTATATCGGATAGTACCTTTATGCTCCCTCGCAACGTCTTCTCAAGCAACTCCCTCTCTGCGATTATTAATCGATACTGCTGTAACCCCGCCAGCAATACCTTCAGAAGTAATTCATGCCCACAGGGTTTATTTAAAAAACGAAAAATATTTCCTTCGTTAACAGCATCAATTGCGATCTGCTGATCGGCATTGCCCGTAAGCATGATCCTTACACTATCAGGGCTTAGCTCTTTGGCCTGGGAAAGGAATTGTATCCCGTTCATTTCGGGCATAGCATAATCCGACACGATTACTGCATAAGGGCCGCGTTTATTGATTAGTTCAAGCGCAGTAGTTCCTCCTAATGCGATATCGATAACAAGATTTTTTCTAAGCGACCTGCAATAGGAGTCGAGCAGATTCTGGTCATCATCGACAAACAGTATTTTTTCAATCATTTACAAGTTGCTCCTCTGTTCCTTTTTGGCATAACTCTTTCCATTTCGGTATGCTGTCCATAATAGTAAGCTGCTCCAAAAAATCCTTATCAAGTCCCTGGACTGCTTCTCCGTTTTCGGGTTCGTGGTTTAATATCGCATCTACCACGTGTACCATTGCCAATGGGCTGATACATTTATGAGGGCACCTCGAAGGAAAATGATGATAGGCAATGGCTTCGACAATCGGATCAGACAATCCCCAAATACCCATAAGATATGCTCCTATTTCCGCATGGGTCGTACCGAATATGACCGATTCAGATTCCCAACAGGAAATATCAGGAACTTTAGCCGCCTGAACAACTTCCTTATATTCTTTTGGAAAATTCACGAGTAGTACCAGCTTTCCAATGTCATGCAGGAGCCCAGCCATGAAAACATCATCGACAAATTGTTTATTATTCAACTCAGCCATAGCAATATATCTCGAACACTGTCCGGTCCGTAAAGAATGCATCCATAGCACCTCAAGGTAGTGTTGAGATATTGCTTTCTCCTTGAATTGAGAAAATATCTGAACAGTCATAACCAATGCTTTTATCGTATCAAGACCAAGAAGATTAACCGCTTGTATAGGATTGGAAATATGGTTATACATTCCAAAAAATGCAGAATTCACCAATTGAAGCATCTTTGCCGTCATGCCCACATCTTTTGATATTATCTCTCCGACCTTTCGTAACGAAGGATCATCCGATGACAATTCTTCCATAATCTGTTTATACAATGCCGGCATACTGGGCAAAGCATCGATTTTTGAGACGATATGTTTGAGATCTTTGTTACCTAAAAGATCTCTAAGCGCAAAAGCCCGGGTAATTGTTGACTTCAAGTTCTCAGCATCACAAGGTTTTGAAAGATATTGATGAGCCGGCCGAACGGATTTAAGAATAGTTTCACGATCAGACTGTCCTGACAGAACGATGCGGATCACCGAAGGATATAATTCTTTGACCCTGGTTAACAACTGTGCCCCATCCATTCCAGGCATTCTCATATCGGTCACTAACACATCAAATTGTTCTTGAGACATCAGGTCTAAAGCAGCCTGACCACTTTCAACGAATTTCATTTCCCATTCGCTGATCATGCACCGCAACATTCGCTGAAGTCCTTGTAACACCCGTGGTTCGTCATCAACAAATAAGATCTTCTTAACCATAAGATTCTCCTTTAGTATCATTAAGATGATGGAACAATTACAGTACAGCCAGAGTCTATTTGCTTTGAAAAAGTAAGTTGCTTTAACTTCAGGATCACAGGAATGCTAAGCTCCGTACCTTTGGATAAAACCACATTTTTATTTCTTGTTAAGATATCTGCGCCTAAAATCATGTGTTCTTTAAGTTGGATTATATTCAACTTTTTAATTTCGTAACGAGCTTCTATCCCTGCCACCGCTTCTAAAAAGCCTACAATATCGTGATCATAGCGGTTCGGGCTCGTTTTCAAGCATGTCAGGGCATCACGCTCTGACTTGCCGGCACTCAAATGTTTCGCATAATCAATAGCTACCTTCAGAATCCTTGATCCCAAGGGGATTTCGTTTCCTTTCAGGGAATCGGCAGGCACTCCGGAACCATCGTAATTCTTCCCCTGATACTCTATCATCTCAGCAATTTCCTGCATTCGGGGGATAGATACCAATAACTCAGCAGCCAGGGAAGGATGCCGGGAAAGAAGATCCATCTCCTTTTCAGAAACGGAAGCGCCGCTAATGTATCTTTTAAAAAACTCTTCGGGAATAATAAAACAGCCAATCTGTGATAACATCGCGGCAGTCTCGAACTTCCAGACATCAGGAAGATTCATCTTTTGGGCTATTTCAACCACATACCGCCTTATTCGCGATGCCATTCCAAAGGCTTCCGAGTTGGTCATAGCAAGAATATCAGAAAGTATCTTAAGACTCCCGCGCAGGGTCTTCTCTAAAAGTTCCCGTTCAGACATAACCAGTCGATATTGCTCTAGTCCAGATAGCAATACCTTATTTAAAACTTCTTGATCGCAAGGTTTATTGAGGAATCGGAATATATTGCCTTCATTAACAGCGTCAATGGCAATCCGCTGATCCGCATGTCCGGTAAGCATGATACGGACGCTATCCGGATTCAATACCATTACTTGCGACAAAAACTCTATCCCATTGAGCTCCGGCATAGAATAGTCCGAAACAATAACTGCATAAGGGCCGCGAGTCTTGACATACTCTATGCCGACTCTAGGTCCTAATGCAATTTCAAGGTCATGAGTTTTACGAAGCGAGCGATAATATGAATCCAGCAAATTCTGGTCATCATCAACAAATAATATCTTTCCAGCCACGAAATATTTGCCCCCCTTAATTATTGAATTAATGTTTCATCAGGCACAAAATAATTCCATTTTAGCTCGATCTATTTCTAATTATAATATTATTTATTTCTATTATACAATTTTATTATCTGCGTTGCTGATTATTTATGGAAAAATCGAGATTTAGAGATTTTTTAACCGAACAGCGCGGGCAAGATATAATTTGATCTATATAAGCTTCGGATCAATAGCATACTTTTTTAATCGCAAACCCATAATCCGCTCGGTAATCCCTAGTAGCCTGGCTGCTTTGGCAATGCATCCCTTACTTTGTTTAAGGGCATCGATGATCAGATCTTTTTCCACAAACCCGAGAGTGTTATCGAGCTTGGAATAAGCGGTTTCTTTTTCTTTTTTTATTGTTGGCGGTAATTGATAAGAATGGATTGAGTCGTCCTTACTCAGAACAACAGCCCGTTCAATACAGTTTTCAAGTTCCCTTATATTGCCAGGCCAGTTATAATTAAGCAGCATATTCATTGCACTCTCGCATATACTCGTAATTTTTTTGCAATTTTCTTTACTGAATTTATCAATAAAATAATTGACCAGTATGGGAATATCTTCTAGCCGTTCCCTGAGTGGCGGTACTTGTATTGGGAATACGTTCAGCCGATAATAAAGGTCAGAACGAAAGACGCCTTCTTCTACCATTTTTTCCAGGTCTCTATTAGTTGCTGTAAGCAACCTCACATCGACTTTGATGGTGTTTGTTCCACCCACGCGCTCAAGCTCTTTTTCTTGTAAAACCCTTAGCAGCATTACCTGGGTAGCGAGAGGTAAATCCCCGATCTCATCGAGAAATAATGTTCCGCCGTTTGCTAGCTCGAACCGACCTTTTTTTGTATTGATTGCTCCGGTAAACGAGCCTTTTTCATGACCAAAAAGCTCACTTTCTATCAGGTTTTCGGGCAGAGCTGCGCAGTTTACCTTAATGAATGGCTGGGCTGCACGGTTACTGTTATAGTGAATAGCATGAGCAATAAGTTCTTTACCAACACCACTTTCCCCCCTGATATGAATTGTGGTAGAGCTGTTCGCCACTATCTGGATCAAGTCAAATACAGCTTGAATCTTTTTGGAATTACCGATCATATTTGCTGGTCTGAACTTATCCTTCAACTCTTCCAGGAGCCTGCTGTTTTCTTCCTGCAAGCGTTCCATATTCTTTAAAGCCTCCTGCCTGATCTTGACTGACTGGGCTACCATGGCAGCAATAATCGAGAGAAGATGAAGATCTTCTTCAAGCATTATTCCGTTGTCATATAACCGGTCAGCGCTCAGTGCACCTAATATTTCATCACCGTTTTTAATCGGCACGCAAATAAATGAAATATCTTTTTTCCCGGGAGCATTCCTGGCACCAGTACGGTTCAGGAATAACGGGTCCTCTGATATCCTGGGGATCAGAGCCGCTTTGCCGGTCTGGACAACTTTGCCGGTAATCCCCTCACCCAGCTTGTACCTGCCCCGTTTCTGTTCCAGATCAGAAAGTCCGATAGCATCTTCGATAAAAATCTGTCCCCGGTCTTTGTCCAGAATGGTAAGGGTACCTCTAAGCATACCCATTTTGTTAGACATGATCGAAAGCACCGGTTTTACGATCTCCTTGATATCCATGCTGACGTTAAGCACCTGGCTTATATCGAATAGTAATGATAATTTTTTTACTTCATTTTCAGGCATATTATCCACCACTGCATTTTTGTATTTTTATTATTTATTTTCCACGAAATAGTAGTTATTTTTTATGCATTTAGTTTGCTATGCATGGATATCATATTAGTTAATATCCAGCCCTGTCTGGAATAAAAGCTCAAAGCCTTGGAATTTCTAATATCCAACAATAAGGTCATACGTTTAGCTGATTTAGACAGAGCCCATTCCTTGATACAAGCAAGTAGTTTTCTGCCTATGCCGTGGTTCCGGTAATCTTCGTTGATGATCAGGTCCTCTATAAGCACTGATATTCCGCCTTCTGACGTAGAAATATTGATCTGTGCCGAACACATACCGATAACCGTTCCATCTATCTTTGCAACAAGCACCTGCCTGCCTGGACCATTAGAAAGCATGAGGTTAAGCCCGGATTTCTGTTTATTCTCATCCACTTCAAAGTCATCTTCAATGGTAAAAAGTTTGCCAAGCAGCGTAGACATCGCAGGAATATCTTCTTCTTTGGCCGGCACAATAAGGATTTCTTCTGTTAACATAAGTTGCTCCGTTTATTAGAGACGAGTTCTTACTTAATTAGATATCAATTTTTGTGCCAATGGGTTGTGACATCGATAATCGCGATTACCGACAAGTTCTGCGATCTCTTCGCAGGTCGGCTTGTAATAAATTGAGCTGGGACTGCCCTGTTGTATTATCCGGCCATTTGAGAATACCAATATCCTGTCTGCCAGTTTGCAGGCTTCGAATATATCGTGAGTTATCATTATAACCGGAATATTGTATGTTTTTCTGGTTTTTTGCAGTAAGGAATGCATCTGGTCTTTGTAATGCTGGTCCAAATTGGAAAAAGGCTCGTCAAGTAGCAGTAATCCGGGTTCCGAGGCAAGCGCCCTGGCAAAGGCTGTTCGCTGTTTTTCTCCGCCGGATAACTGCATAGGATAAGTATTCGAAAGATAGTGCAGGTTAAAGTTGTCGAGGAGATCATTGACTGAAATGCTGTTCTTTTTTAGGCCATATTCAATATTTTCCTTAACTGTCATGTGCGGAAACAAAGCAAGGCCCTGGAACACATAACCGATATTTCGTTGTTGTACCGGAAGATTTATCTTTTTGTAACTATTGTAATAATTTTTGCCATTAAAGGTTATTATTCCCTTATCAGGCGATAATAATCCGGCAAGCATATTAAGGGTGATTGATTTCCCTGCACCGGAATAACCGAAGATTACAATAAACTCGTTATCCAGCTCAAAATCCACATCCAAGTCAAAGTTGTTTATATGTTTTTTAATTTTTACTATGAGGGCCATATAATTTCCTTATTTTAAAGTCCCCTTCAGGAGGGTATTTAGGGGCCTGGTCACTTTATTCTCCCCATGAAATAAAGCAAGGAACCTGCAAACACCGTGTATATAATTACCAATATGTTTGCTTTATCCCACTCGCCATTTCCTACAAAATTGTATATTGCTAACGGCGTCGTTGTAGTTTTACCTTCTATATTGCCGGCTACCATCAGCGATGCGCCGAATTCGCCGAGGCATCTGGCAAAAGAAAGCACGAACCCTGTAATTATGCCTTTTTTTGCCAACGGCAGAGTGATCTTAAAAAAAGTCGCTGGTTTGCTGTGTCCGAGTGTGTATGAGGCATTTATGAATTCAGCATCAACAGATTCGAAGGCTGTGCGGGCTGACTTGACCATAATGGGCAGTGCGATAATAAATGCTGCCAGTATAGAGCCATAAAGATTGAACATAAAGGTAAACCCTGTCAGTTGATAGAGGTATTTGCCTACGATCCCATTTCGTCCGAGTAGGACTATCAAATAATAGCCGACAACTGTTGGAGGAAGGACCATGGGAAGCGTGATTAGAATATCTATCAATTCTTTTCCCCGGAATTTTTTACATAATATAAGTGCAATATAGCCCCCAAAAACCAGTGCCAGCAAGGAGGCCGAGAAACTTGCAATCAGCGATAATTTTAGTGGGACCAGTATTTCGCTTAGTTCAGTCATTGATGGCTCCAAATCCGAATCTCCGGAAGACACTCCTTGCTTTTTCGCTTTTTAAATAATGAAGGAATTTTTCTGCTTCTCTGTTATCTGCGCCAACTTTCGTTACCCCGGCAGCGTAGATAATGGGTGCGTGGATTTTAGCGTCAATGTCAGTTACCTTTATGAGGTTATCTTTAACTTTGTCGAAATCTGTTTTATATACAAATGCCCCATCAACTTCTCCTCTGGTCAGGTAACTGATAACTTGTGCTGCATTTGTGCAGTAAATGATTTTCTTTTTGAGACTATCATACAGCTTATAATGTTTCAAAACCTGTTCTCCGTACTCTCCCAGAGGAACGGTAGCCGGATTACCGACTGAGAATAAGCTGACTTTGTTTAATTCTTCAATAGAAGTTATCCTGATCGGACTTTTTTTGGACAAGGCTAAAACCAGGGTGTTAGTAGCAATGTAAACAGGTTTGAGTTGTAGCTCCCTATATTTTTTGTCATAGAGGGCAGCTAGCATATCGATGGGGGCACCGGCATTGATCTGCTTGATAATATCCCCCGTCGCGCCCCAGACAAAGCTGATTTCCCCGGGATAAGTCCTGGCTATCTCTTTGAGCGGGTTCTGCAGACTGATTGCCGCACCGACCGTTAGTGCAAAGCAATTGGTTGAAATAGTTAATATAAAAAGCAATAGAATTAATAGGTTTTTATATAGTTTCATAATTTTTAAATCTCTTTCCGGGGATTTAGAGCCATTTCATCCCCTTAACTCCTGATAAAGAGTAAGCAACTCCCTCTCCGATATCGAGCGTTTTTGCACTGAAGAAATAAACTTGATCTTTTTCAGTAGAAGATAAGCTTGATCTTTGGGGATATTGATCCCATTCTGCTCTAAGTAATATTTGAGAGAACTGATACCTGAATGCTTGCCGATCACTGGCGGGGCCGGTTTTGTACCAATCAGTTCGGATGAATACAGCTCATATGAGTTGCGGTCTTTCAACAAGCTATTCCAGTGAATGCCTGACTCATGAAGAAAAATGTTCTCGCCGGTGACAGGTTTGTTACCCGGAACAATAGTCCTGGATGCCTTGCTTACCATCCGGCCTACTTCTGCAAGACGGGTTATATCGATGCCGGATTCTTTATGCAGCGTTAAGCCTGCTGCCAGGATAACTTCGTCGAGCGATGCATTACCTGCCCGTTCTCCTATACCGTTTACTGTGACACTGACACTTTCCACTCCGGCGGCTATAGCTGCTATGGTATTAGCAGCGGCCATACCCAGATCATTATGCCCATGAAACTCCAGCACCATATTATTTGTTGCTTCTTTGACCGTCCTGATCAAGTTATAGGTCTGGATTGGATTAAGTGCCCCTACGGTATCAGCTATCCTGACCCGTTTGACCGGGTATTTGCCGACTAGATTTATAAACCTGGTAAGCTGTCTTATTTCTGTTCTGGTAGCGTCCTGTGCGCCAACCGAGACAAACTCAAACTTGTCACATGCATAAGGGAGCAATTTTGATACTGTATCTTTTATCCAGCTTCGGTGTTTACCCATGGAAGACAACAATATGTCCGAGACAGGAAAAGATATGTGTATCCTGGTAAAGCCATTCACATAGGCAAGGTTGACATCATTCAATACTGCCCGGCTCCAGCAAAGCAATTCGCTTTGGAGTTTGAGCGAAACAATATATTTGATCGCCTCCAGTTCAAGCTGGCTCAAAGCAGGGGTTCCGATCTCAAGCTCAGGCACTCCGATATCACTCAGCAGCTTGGCGATCTTAACCTTTTCTTCAAAGCTGAAGACAACGCCTGGTGCTTGTTCCCCGTCCCGCAGTGTAGTATCAATTATTCTGAGTTGGCTCATTATATTGTCCTTGATTTTTAGCTTTTTCCAGTCCTTTTTCTCCCTCTCAAACCTAGTAGATTTATCTACCGTATTCTTCCTCTACCTCGGGGAGAGGATTGAGGTGAGGGCATACCACTATATTGAATAGGTTTCGTTCTTCTCACCTTTTTCGATAGAATCGAGTATTTCATCGATCGCGTCTTCATCCACATTACCGTACCAATGGGCCTGTGGGTACACCACCATTACCGGGCCATGATCGCACATTTTCAGACATCCGCAGCTGGATACCATCACATCATCCATTCCCCGGTCAGACAATTCTTGCATCAGGTACTGGGTTAGCGGAACAGCGTTTTTCTTGTGACAGATCCCTTGAGGTGCCCCACTAAGCCTGAAACTGGTACATACAAAAATATGAGTATTCGGTTTTTCCATTTTTTTCTCCTCGTTTTTATGTTTTTATACGTAGACACGCCATGCCATGGCGTCTTTACGGACGCGATGTCAGCAACAGCCAAGTCCATTACCTGCACAGCTCTCCCCGCATTTTGCCGGTTTGATCTTTGGCATGAGCCTGCCGCTCTGATTGCCGAAGAGGTATTCCAGGGAAGTGTTAATAAACCCTTCGGTTTCAATAACTGTTATTCCACTATCTCCAATCACTTTTGAGGGATTGGCACCGATGCCACTGACCAGCAGATAAGAACAGTCATTGATAGCTGCTGCCACTTGCTGCCAGCGCTGCATACCTCCGCCCAGGCCGGGCAGCTTTCTTTTCTCCAAAAGGTTAATACTTGCATCAATCTTCCCGTAGATCCACAGCTCTCTGGCTTCTCCCAGATGCTGGTTGATCAAATGGCCTTCCATCGATGCTACAGCAACATAAGGCTTTTTTTTACTTATACTGAGCACCGGGTTATTCATCTCATGCAGGATTGAAAGTATTTCCTGGTCATCCTGTCCGAGAATCCCAACAGCATCTGCCCTGCATCTGGTACAGTGGTGCATTTGTTTGATGAAACGCCCGGCAGATTTTCTGATTTTTTTTACTGTTTTTTCATCCGGTTCGGGAATAGGCTCAAATACAGTATCTTCAGTCGGGTATAGCGGGATAGCATTAAGGATAGTTGCGCCGCCCAGTGCAGCCCGCCTGGCTACATCTTTTATATGAGTATCATTAATCCCGGGTACAATTATGGAATTAATCTTAACGGTTATGCCTTTTTCACATAAAATTTTGATTGCTTTGAGCTGGTTTTTGATAAGTATCTTTGCGCCAAGTTTGCCGCGATAGATTAAGTTGCCGTTCCTTACCCAGCTATAGATCAAGGACCCTATCGTAGGGCTGACAGTATTGATCGTGATGGTAACATGTGACACCATGAGATTGGCTAACTGTTCTGCGTATCCGGCCACATTAAGCCCATTGGTCGCTACGCACAGCAACATTTCCGGATAGGTTTGCCTGACGAGCCTGAGCGTTTCTAACGTCTCATCCGGAGTTGCGAACGGGTCACCCGGGCCAGCTATCCCGACTACCTTTATATTCGGGTTTTTAATCATGGCTTTATTAAGATATTCCAGGGCCTGAATTGGGCTCAGAAGTGTACTGGTAACTCCTGGCCTGCTTTCGTTCAGGCAATCATACTTACGATTGCAATAATTACACTGGATATTGCATTTTGGCGCAACAGGCAGGTGAATACGTGCGAATTTATGTCTGGCGCTGTCATTGAAACATGGGTGTTTTGATATATCTAACATATAGTTCACATCCTTACATGTAACTGTATCCTACAGGAGACAACTCCTGGTTCTTCTCTAAGATCGCATTTACGATCCGGTCAAAGAGTGCCTGTGTGCCGCGGTATCCGAGATGCAAGGTCCGCTGGCCCCCGATCCGGTCATGGATTGGGAACCCTACCCTGATTAGCGGGACCTGTAATTCTCTGGCTATATGGTAGCCTTTACTGCTCCCGATCAGCAGGTCAGGTTTAAACTGTTCTGCAAGTCTGGTAAGCTGATCAAAATCTATGCCTTCCTTAACCATTACCTGATCCTGACCGAAACTAATGACACTCTTAATCTGTTCTTCCAGGTTGCCGCTTTTGCTGCCACTGGCCACTACTACCGGGATAATCCCAATCTCACTGAGAAATGAGGCAAGCCCAATGACCAGTTCCTGGTCGCCGTAAAGGATCGCTTTTTTCTCAAATATGTATTTATGGTTATCCATGTAGGCATCGACCAGCCGGCCTCTTTCCGAAAGGTATTTTTCAGGTACCGGTCTTTTCAGGGTATTGAAAAAAGCATCGGTCAGGTTGATCCCGATCGGTAATGCCATCCTCATATTAGTCACTTCACAAGCACTGGAGAGTGCATTCCCAGGGGTATCCTGCCATACTGTGCAGAATTCCACCGAAAGCTCACTGCTTCCTGATCCGCGTATTTCCTCTACAGTCGTACCGCCTTTGGGCAGTTTTTGATGACTGCTCCAGCTCTCGCCATCGAGACGTTCGCTATAATCAGGGAAAAGTACGGCCTTGATCCCCATCTCGAAAAAAATCTCTTTGAGGTATCTTATATCTTCAGTTGATACCATACCTGGAAATAAGTTGATCTGTTCTATAGTGGTATTTTTTTGTGCAAATTTTTCCAGCACTTTAGCCCCTGTTTTCCAGAAGGCAGGTTCGTGCCCGCCCTGGTAACTTGGGGTCGAAACATTAACTGTGGGTACTTCATCAAAGCCGTTTAAGTAACCTGCAACATCATCGCCAATTGTTTCGCTGAGGCAAGTGCTGGCTATGCCTATCAGTTCCGGATTATATTGACGCTTAAGGTTTGCAAGTGCAGTGAGAAGATTGCTTTGACCGCCGAATACTGCTGTGGATTCGGAGAAGTTGGAAGAGGCTATATCCACCGGTTCCCGAAAATGGCTGATCAGGTATCTGCGGATGTATGTCGCACAGCCTTGCGAACCATGGAGCAGAGGAATTGTTCCTTCCATACCCAGATAAGCCAGACTGGCTCCAAGGGGAGCACATAATTTACAGGAATTAATAGTCGCTTCCATTTATATATCCTCTGTCCCTTCCCGGGAAACCCTGAACTGCCAGACAGGGCTCATGATGGTCGAATATACCTCTTTAGCAAAATTGAGCATTCCTTCGTATCCGGCCAAAGCAATTTTCCGTTCGTGATTATGGTCACAAAATCCCAGTCCTAATTTGTAAGCGATCGGTCTTTCTTTGACACCGCCGATCAGGATGTCCACTTTTTTTTCCTGGATAAATTTGGATAGTTCCAGTGGATTAGTATCATCGACAATGATCGTTCCTTCATCGCTCAGGTCTTTGAGAAGTGTGTAATCATCGTTGTTCCCGGTCTGTGATCCGGCGACAACAACGTTCATTCCAAGATGCCGCAGAGATTTAATAAGCGAGAAGGCTTTAAATGCGCCGCCGACATAAACGGCAGCGTTCTTGCCTGATAGTTTCCTGCGATAATCCGCAATAGTGGGCATGATCCGTTCGATCTCTGAACTGACGAGTTTTGTTGTTTTTTCCATAATTTCCCGGTTGTCAAAATGACGGACAACCGAATAAAGAGCTTCTGACATATCTTCAATACCGAAATAAGAAACTTTAATAAAAGGGATCTGGAATTTTTCCTGCATCAGTTTTGCCAGGGTGGTCATAGACCCGGAGCACTGCACAACGTTCAGCTCCGCCCGGTTAGCCCCGCGGATGTCGTCTATACGACCATCCCCAGTCATTGTGGCAACCACATTGATCCCGATCCTGGCATAGTACTCCTTGATAATCCAGGTTTCACCAGCCAGGTTGAAATCTCCCAGGATATTAATACTGAAAGGTACCTTCTGTTCATTTCCTGAAGTGCCGATCAGAGAAAATAACGCATGACAGGCTGCAGCATACCCGTCCTTTTTGGTGCCTTTAAATCCTTCGGACTGTACAGGTATTACCGGTATACGGGTAAGCCCTGCCACTTTTTTGCAGATCGAGCTGACATCATCACCAATAAGACCGGCTATGCAAGTGGCGTAAACAAAAGCGGCTTTTGGCTGGTAACGCTCGATAAGCTCGATCAAGGTAGATAGCAGCTTTTTCTCCCCGCCATAGATGACATCAATTTCATTCAGGTCAGTTGAAAAACTATTGCGGTGAAGCTCCGGACCGCTGGAGAGTGCTCCCCTGATGTCCCAGGTATAAACAGCACAGCCGATAGGGCCGTGCACCAGGTGCAGCGCGTCTGCTATAGGGTAGAGCACTACACGGGAACCGCAGAACACGCACGCCCGTTGGCTGACTGATCCGGCAAGGCTGGTCGTTTCGCATTTCATATCAAAATGCTTCTCACCTTTTTTATATATTTGTTTTTTACGCTGTTCCAATATATTAATCATAAGAATCCCTTTCCCCGTCACCGCATCTACAGCACCAGCTCAAAACTTTCTTCGGCAGAGTCCCTATCCTTGCGGTCAAGGATCGCTCCCAGTATTTTTTCCACCAGGTGCATTCCGCCTTTGTATCCGACCGATGGAAAATAAGAATGTCCGATCCTATCAAGGATCGGGAACCCGAACCTTATAAAAGGTATGTCTTCATCCCTGGCAATATATTTGCCGTAGGTGTTGCCTATAAGCAGATCTACAGGTTCGTTCTTGATCCACTGATGCAGCAGGTACATGTCTCCGGCTGCTCTGACATTTACCTCGGGCACGCCCTCTTTGAGGATTTCCTTGATGCTGGTTTCGAACTTTTTACCAGGAGTTCCTGTAACGATGTGCACAGGCTTCATATCCAGGTCTTTCAAAAATTCGGCGAGTGATATCAACTGGTCAGGATCACCGAATAACGCAACTTTTTTTCCGTAAAAATATTGTTGCATGTCAGTGATAATATCAATGAGCCGGCCACGTTCTTCGGTTATTGCATCAGGTACAATTTTACCGGCTATGCCGGCAAGCTTTTCTATAAACCGGTCCGTTGCTCTGATCCCAATTGGCAGGTCAAGTATTTCACAAGGCACTTTGCACTTGGCATTAAGGACTTCGGCAGCTGGAGCTGACGCAACTGGCCCCAGAGCTATTGTCGCAACACTGTTGCCGGTGCTTTTGAGCTGTTCAATGCTCACCCCGCCTTTCGGATAAAAAACATGCCTTCCGGTTTGCGGTGCGTCCAGAACATCACTGGTGTCTGGAAACATCACGATTTTAACGCCCATTTTGTGGGCCAGGCATTTAATCTCGCGCATATCAGACGGTTCAGTCCAGCCTGGGATAATGTTGATCTGGTCCAGTTTCGTGCCGGTGTTCTCTGCCAGGCAATTGACCATGCCTTTTACCATATTGGCAAACCCGGTAACATGGGAGCCAACATAACTTGGAGTACTGGCATTGATCACGTACTTGCCTTCAGGTATCTTGCCATCTATCCTGGCCTTTTCTACGATCTGGGGTACATCATCCCCGATCGTCTCGCTAAGGCAGGTAGTATGAACAGCGATTATATCAGGCTTATATACTGTAAAAATATTGTTGATAGCCTCAACAAGGTTGGATTGCCCCCCGAAGACTGCACTCCCTTCGGTAAAAGAACTGGTAGCGGCCATTACAGGTTCTTTATAATGGCGGGTCAAAGTACTTCGGTGATAAGAGCAGCAGCCCTGAGAACCATGGCTGTGGGGCAGGCATTTGTGAATACCCAGCGCAGCATACATGGCGCCTATGGGCTGGCATGTCTTAGCCGGATTAACCACAAGCGCTTCGCGCTCCTTAACTTCTTTTGTTGTATGTCGTAATAACACGGTTAATCTCCTTCTTGGTTATTTGATGAACAAGTCACGGGCGAACACGGGGGTTCGTCCCTACTTTGCATAATTTGCAACAATCTGGGGGGTTTTCTGCCAAGGTGCTTTGATCATTTTCCAGACTTTGCTATTTACCATTCGATCTATATCGCGATAAAAATTAATTGCTCCGGAAAATCCTGCATACGGGCCGCTGTAATCGTAGCTATGCAGTTGTTTACAAGGAACTCCCATTTTTTCTATGGCAAATTTTTCCTTGATCCCGGCACAGAAAACATCCGGTTTGTATATTTCGATAAGCTTTTCGCTTTCGTAATGGCTGATGTCATCGATGACCAGTGTGTTCTTGTCCATCTCCTTCATCATCCCCTGGTAATCTTTGAACGGCATGCCTTCAGCCGTAAGTTCGGCTAGCTCTTTCTCAGTTTTGCGAGGTTTATAAAGCTGCGGGTCTTGTTCGACTTTCAGCTCCTCGATATTCCTGCTGTCAGCATCAACCTTGATGGAAGGCAATACCTGTCTGCCTTCATAGTCGTCCCTGTGAGCAAATTCGTACCCGGCTGCCAGCACTTTCATGCCGATCTCCCGGAACAAGTCCTGGTAATGGTGCGCCCTTGACCCACCGACGAATAGCATAGCAGTTTTGTCTTTGCAGCGGCTGGTAATATCCGCTGCTACAGTTTCGACTTTAGACATTTCTTCCGCAATCACTTGCTCCACTTTATCTTTTAGTTTCTGGTCCCCAAAATAGGCAGCGATCTTTCGCAGGGATTTGGAGGTACCACCCGCACCGATGAAGTTGACCTTGATCCATGGGATACCGTATTTCTTTTCCATCATTTCTGCTACGTAATTGATGGAACGATGACACATGACCATGTTCAGGTCAGCTGTATGGGAATTGGCAAAATTGCCGTATGTGGAATTGCCGCTAAAGGTCGCTATCAGCTTGATCCCGCAGCGTTTAAAAAGATCTTCAAGTACGAATGCATCGCCGCCTATATTGTATTCTCCAAGCAGGTTAACCTTATACTTTTCTGTATGCTCTGTGCCATCCAGCCCGATAACGTGTTTAAATAACTGGTTATTGGCTATATGGTGTCCGGCTGACTGGCTTACACCTTTGTACCCCTCGCAACTGAACCCGAACACGTTGATGCCCAGTTTTTCTTTCATTTCCCTGGCAACAGCATGCACATCGTCACCGATCAGGCCTACCGGGCAGGTTGAGAAGATACCGATAGCCTTGGGTTTGAACAGGTTATAAGCTTCCTCGATTGCTTTTTTGAGTTTCTTTTCTCCTCCAAAAACGATGTTCTCGTCCTGCATGTCGGTTGAGAAACAATAGGTCATGTAGTTTTCCTGAGTATCGTTCTCAGGACGAGTCTGGTTACGTCTGGTCAGCCAACTGTAGAACCCGCAGCCGATCGGTCCATGAGTTATATTCAGGATATCTCTTGTAGGTCCGAGCACGACACCTTTACATCCGGCGTAGGTACAGCCGCGTTGGCTTATAATCCCCGGAATTGTACGGACGTTAGAGCCCATTTCCTGCTCTATCTCAGGATCATTAATAACGATCTGCTTAGAACGTTTCTTCATTACTTTTGTCGGATATTTACTTATCAGGTCTTCTTTAACTTTTTCAGGATCAGGGTTAAATTTTTGTCCCATTTTGATCATGTCCTTTCTATTCATCAAGAATTGAATCTCCGGCCTGGCTAGTCCTTACCCGGATAGCATCATTCACCGGCAAGACAAATATCTTCCCGTCACCGGGATTGCCTGTCCGGTTGGTTTCGATAATCGTGCTTACAACCTTGTCCACGAGATGGTCCGGCACAACTACACTGATCAGTCTTTTAGGGATAAGTCGCGGGCCTTGTCCCAGTTGGGAGACAGCTTCTTCATACCCATCTTTGGCCCCGTTAAGTATCCTGTAATCTACCTGTCCTTTACCTCTGCCAAGCACTTTGCCGGTAGCTGTAAAAGAGGAGATATCCGCATCAGCCAGGGCGACTTTGGTCTTATTCATCATGTTCATCCTGATAATTGCCATTACTTCTTTCACTGGATTTCCCTCCTTTTATATCTAATCTTTACCCACAAGTTTCGCGCCTCTTTCCGCGGAAACTTAGTTGGAGTTTTTCATCAGGTTTAATCCCCCTCGTGTTTTCTCCATATCGATGGAGAAAACAATCAGGGTTAGGATTCCTTCACTCCCGAACTAACCGTATAAACCTCATCGACCGGAACAACAAATATCTTGCCATCCCCGAAATTGCCTCTGTCCCCGGTCTTTGCTGTCTCGATAATGGACTTAATCACAAAATCCTTGTCCTTATCAGGCACTACCATGAGCAGCATTTCCTTGGGCAGTTCGTCATAATGGACCTCGCCCACCTTAAGACCTCTTTGCTTCCCTCTACCGAAAACAGATATTTTGGTCACGGACGGATAGCCTGCTTCCATTAGTGCTGCCATTGCAGCGTCTGTCTTTTCCGGTCGTATAATCGCCTTTATCATTAACATTAGAACTTTCCTCCTTTGATTTCTTTTTATCCCCGTAATAACGGGTATTCATATTCTGTAGGGGCAAAGCGCGCTGTGCCCCCCTACCCTAATTTGCAATTCCATGTTTGATCAATAACGCTTCCAACTCATCAGTTGTAAGAGGTTTTGGAATAACAAACATCTTGTTCTGATCAATTGCCTTGGCTAAATTACGATAGTGATCCGCCTGCAGATGCGTCGGTTCAAATTCGATAACGGTTTTACGATTAATCTCTGCTCTCTGTACCATATTGTCGCGCGGAACAAAGTAGATCATCTGCGTACCTAACTGGTCAGCAAGGGCTTGGATCATAGTCTCTTCGTTATCAACATTTCTGCTATTACAGATAAGACCGCCAAGCCTAACCCCGCCTGCATCGGCAAACTTAACAATGCCTTTGCAAATGTTATTGGCAGCATACATAGCCATCATTTCACCAGATACAACAATGTATATTTCCTTCGCCTTCCCTTCCCGGATAGGCATTGCAAACCCGCCGCAGACAACGTCACCCAGGACGTCATAGAAAGAATAATCAAGACATTTATCATCTCCATAGGCGCCGAGCTGTTCCAGAAGATTGATAGAAGTTATTATTCCCCTGCCGGCGCACCCTACACCCGGTTCCGGCCCGCCTGACTCTACACACATCGTTCCGCTGAAACCTGGTTTCAAAACATCATCCAGATCAACGTCTTCACCTTCTTCACGAAGTGTATCCAGTACAGACTTTTGTGCCAGACCTCCCAGCAGTAATCTGGTGGAATCAGCCTTTGGATCACAACCGACTACCATTACCTTCTTGCCCATTTCAGCAAGCCCGGCAACAGTATTCTGCGTTGTAGTTGATTTACCTATTCCGCCTTTTCCGTATATTGCTATTTTTCTCATTATTAGCTCCCTTCCTTTCACAAATCTTTGTTATTCAGCTTCATCTGTCTTAATAACATTTTTCGTGCCATCAAAATATTTGTTTTAGCCATAACGTTTTTTTGATATAAGCACTACAAACGATACATGGAGGTAGGACATGCCCTGCTGAGGGGTTACAGGGATGTAGGAAAGCCAACTCAACTTTTTCCGGGAGAGAAATATGAATATATTTCTAACGGAACAGTGAGTGCGACAGAATATGTTGGCAATGGGAGCAAACTCGTATCCGTTAATGCAGCAAGTTTAAATGGTAAAAACGAATCTTCATTATCGGTAACAACAGCTGATTATTCAAGCACCGCAGTAATGCTGAATTTTATGGACGGACTTAAGTCCCAGGATTATAAAGGAGCGGAAGCATCCTTTATTACAATAACCAAACCGCAAAAAAATCATTACGCCAAGCCGGTATCTTTGTTTATCTATCAAACAAGCAGCAACCCTATTAAATCCGAAATTTCATCGCAATATCGAACCCATATTGATGAGTAACACTTGACGGCTCATAAGCCTGATATTCATAAACATCCGTATACTTAACCTCAAACACAGTGCTCTCTCTAATTGCAGAATACTCATACCAAGGCACAAAATCCATCGAAACACCTTCGAACCAGGCATAATTCAAAGCACTCTGAATTCGCCAGCCCGGCTTATTTCCTAAAATGCCTTCAGGCTCATTGAAATAAGGGTTTGAATACTTGATTTTAATATTTCCACCAAACATTATTTTCAGCGTAACATCCGTTATCAAAGTAAATTTTTCGTTTATATTATACTCAGTGAGAATCCCCAGAGGGACATATTTCCATGAATACACTTCCGTGAACCCCGGCAAAGCTCTCTGCCATTGGCGAAAACCGATACCACCATACACTTTCACATCGAAATCATCAGAGGTAATAATGCTCTTTCCCAGCACTCCGTCAAATGTCAGGAATTCATTAGCCGTTTCTCCTAACGCCGGGACACCGGATTGAGTCGATCCGTCATACTTGGTATTGGCATTAGTAAATTCGAAATTAAATCGCCAATAAATAAGATCATGAGTTTCCGGATTATTAAGACTATTCCATTCTTCATTATATTCCGGTAATCCAAAATAATTATTCACAACTAATCTCATTCCCGGAAGCCACCCTGATTCGGTACTTTTATATGGAAGAACAAGATCTTCTTTATAATCGTAATAATAATTCATGAACGCGACTTCCATATTACCGGGCATTCTTTCTGCCAATACGACAGGAGCACCCAGGATAATAAACGCTAGAATTATTACAAAAGATTTTATATTGCCTTTTGTTGCCATCAATTATATTCCTTTTGCCATACTGATCACTAATTCAAACCAGACTAAAGTTCGTTACAACCCTGGCTCGCAAGCAGTATACTAGACAGGTAGCAAGCACTGTCAATAGACCTTTTAGCTAACAAAATGACACCTATGGAATACTCTCTGCCTTACGACAACTAAACTCACTCATCGTCTCAGAGACTCTCCGTTTTATCCAATGCCCGTCAATTTCAGTGGGGTAAATAAACCGAAGCTCATTCTTATAATTCCAGTCTTCATAACAATTAATTCCCTTGATACGTTCAAATATCGGTGAGCCTGGCAAAGGCAACGGGACATTGAATGATATCTCCTCAAAGGGAAAAGCAAGCGAAAAATCAAAAGTCTTTTCAATCGATTCGATGCTTTCTCCTGGGTAACCGACAATAAAAAAAGCCGAAGTCTTTATCCCTGATTTCTGAAAAAGCCGAATAGCCCGCGTCCCATCTTCTACGGTTACTCCCTTGTTCATTACCTGAAGTGTCTCGTTACTCCCGGATTCCAATCCTAAGTAGACCTTCAGACAACCAGCCTGCCGCATTAGATTAACAATTGTGCTCGTTAAGCCATTTACTCGGGTAAGGCAGGTCCAGGTAATATCAAGTTTTCTGCTAATCAGCGCACTGCAGAATGCCTGCAGGTACTGCAGGTCAAGGGTGAATGAATCGTCTGCAATCCACAACTGGTTGTATCCCCACCTCTTAATATCAATAATTTCATCAAGAACATTCGCTATAGCGCGCTTCCTGAAAACATTTCCAAATATCGGTTTTGAACAAAAATCACAATGATAAGGACAGCCTCTCGTGATCATAATCGACGCTGGTTTATATCCGGTTTTTTTCTCGGAAATATCCTGGTATAGCTTATGGTCGAACCCAGACCTGTCAGGCAAAGGCAATCTATCGATCATTTCAGCATTATAATGGGTCACCGGATTAGAAATGATTAATCCCTTATTGAGAAAAAACAACCCGGGATAATGCACACATTTTGTTCCCAGAAAATTGCGGTTACTCTTAAAGTATTCAGAACAAAACCGGGCAAAAGTGTAATCACACTCACCTCGGAATACAACATCAAACACGCTCAGAAATCGTTCAGGATATATGGTAGGCAACGGCCCCCCGGCAACCAGAAGTGATTCAGGCAGGTGTTTTTTTAGTTCCCTCGCTAATCGGAAAGCGTCATTACTAAGAGTTACCATAACATAAATACCGACAATCCCAGGACGATATGAAATGATTTCCTGAAGGCTCAGTCCAAAATCCTTGAAGGTACAATCACAAATATGGACAGCGAGGCCTTTTTCCTGAATCTGGCTTGAAATAGCAGCAATCCCGAGTGGAAAAAACAAATGGCTATCGTGCGTTTTGTCATAAAAATATGGATATACAAGTACAACAGGTTCACTCATATCCTAGTCTCCGACATAGAGCTTATATTTGACTGAAAGATCCTTCACATTGCTGTTTTTGCAGTTAAGCTCTATTCCGTAACCAGCCCAGCAATGTTCTTTCGTAACTTCTCTCCCCCAAAAAATATTTGCCGGGATCCCGGCCTGAACGTCAAGGGATTTTATAAAAAACTTAATATTATGCTTGCTGCAATAGAAAACAAACGAAGAAAAATAATCGGATATCTTCTGCCAGCCTGAAGGAGGATCACTCACGACCTCATTAATATAAGATTTATCAAAATGCCTGGCACCCAACTCATTAAGTATATAAACTTTTTCCAGGTCCCCACATAACGAGCTAACAGCACATTCTATTGACAGTTCAGAAGTTCCTTTTAAGTCATAGTAAAAGGAAACCTGTGCCATAGGCGTACTCTCTTCAAAAACCGGTTCTATGGTAAGTGCTTTACGAAGATGATACCCAAATCTCAAACATAACTGCTGCAACTTTTTGTTTTTTACCAGCATGTAAAAATCTGTCATTTTTCTCATAAAATAAGCGATAAAAGGAGACCGGTAGCCAGAGATACTCCACGCCATACGAGTATCGAGTAAAAAAACTTTGATAATCCGGTTATTATCGACGACAATTGATTGACAAGACCGTGAAAAAAAAGTTTTCCCGCCTATCGTCATCACCAGCGTTCCAAGTCCCATACCTTCCTGAGTAATATTCATATCATCAAATGAAGCCAGAAGACCTCGTACCAGTCCAAAAGACAAGCCTTCTCCCCGGTATTTGTCATCCGAATAAAAATGGAGTTCCTGCACAGACTTCTCCTCAGATTCTATCGATACTGCAAATTTTTGTTTGATGGAATATTATTGTTATTTTAAAGATAAAAAAAGGAACTAAAAGTAAAACCCCGGAGTTTCCGGGGTTTTACGAAGAAATTATTACTTAAACACTCCGCTCTGAACATGCATAACAATTTCTTTTTGAAGCATGTCGACGGCCTGAGTATCAAGTTCTTTCATCTTTTGCCATAATTCGACGCAATGTTGACAGTTATTCGTACTCTTGGCGTCATTAAGATACTGGTCTAATCTCCAAACACTCGAGGCTTTCTTTGCAAGTTCTTCAACCAAGTCGAAATTTGGGTTATCCATAACTATCCCCCCCTTTGTTTTTTGCAGCATTATAGCATGTCCACAACCGCAAACAAGCCAATAATATTGCCCACCGCATAGGGATTTTATGGATAATAAAGGATATGCCTAATACGAGTATTTATACTTATAGCTACAATAGGCGTATCCTGCATTTTCTACACTTAATTTGTTGAACACCATCCCCAGGATCGGCAGATGTTTATCCTTCAATAATTCCTGCATTCCCTGAATAGCTCGAAGAGAGGTGTTTTTCATATCAACGGTGATAATAATACCATCAACAGTTCTGGCAAAGTCTAAGGTCTCGGAAACCAGGGTGATCGGCGGCGAATCGAGCATGACTATATCAAATTTCTCCCGTAACCGGGCAATCAACTCCTGGATCTTTTTCCCAGCCAGAAGCTCGGCAGGATTGGGAGGGATTACACCGGCAGTAACTATATATACTCCACTTACCGGGTCAATAACAACGATATCCTCAATTTCAACATCTCCAATAAGATAGTCGGTTACTCCCTTGTTACCCGGCATATTAAATACTTTATTGAGCCTTGATCGTCGCAGATCTATATCTACCATCACCACTTTTTTACCCATATTTGTCAGGGATATCGCCAGATTTGAGGAAAGCGTTGTTTTCCCTTCACCGGCAAGCGCACTCGTTACAAGCATCGTGATACAGCGCTTACCCATAATTTCTTTGAACTTGAGATTGGTATAAATCAATCGGACAGCTTCTGCTAAGGGTGACCTGGGATCATTTATCATAAAAAGAGGATTAATATTGCTCTGATTTGGAAGCATCCCAAGCGTATTATAGGGGAGTATATTCTTAACTACTTCTACAGAACCCGGCACGTCATCAATGTATTCGATCAGGTAAGCAACCGAAATCCCGGCTATTAATCCAAGGAGCAGCGTAAGCAATATTACTTTTTTCAGGTTCGGGCTTACAGGCTCATCAGGAGTAATAGCCGGCTCGATAATTTTCACATTGGCAACTTTTCCGGCTTCGTTAATTCGAGCTTCTTCGTAACGGCCAAGCAAACGGGTATATACTTCCGAAGCTAGTTTCTCGTCACGGACTATGCGCGCAAGTTCAATTTCCTTCGGAGGGAGTTTGTTGAGATCAACTGTTATTCTTGCTATTTCTGAGGTTATATTAGCAAGCTGCGCAGTCAAATTAGTTATCTCGTTATTAGTATCTTCAAGAGATTTCATCCATAAAGAATAAAATGGACTTGACTGCGCTATTTTACCGTTGATCTTCGATTCAAGTTGCTGCTTTTGAGCATAAGAGCCTTTAAGTTTTGTCTCAAGGTCCATTTTTGTTGCCTCCACTAGAGACAAACCCTCCAGTTGCGTTGTCGTTTCCTGCTCCAGTGCAACCGTCTGAAGCTTCCTCTTGAAATCAAGAACACTATTCTCCGCTCCTATAACTTTTTCTTTTTGAGTCCGTAGCTGGTTCTCGATGAATACCCTGGCAGAGCTGATCTCTTCCTTATTGAGTTTCTGGTTTTGCTCGGCAAAAGTCAGCGCAACAGTATTAACAACCTCTCTCGCAACAATCGGGTCATGATCTCGATATGATATCGAAATAAGATTGGTATTATTAATGGCCTGCACATTAATAGCCTCGCGAAGAGCTCTAATTTTTAAGGGATTTCCTCTTCCGTCTACAAGTTTGGTATCACGAATTACCTTAGACAGAATAGGCCGCCGCTTTACAAGTTCCAATTGCGTATCAATAGGATCAGACTTACCAATAGTCTCTGACAAAAGGGCACCGACCTCTAAATCACCGAGGAGTCCGGGACCCTTTGTCTCAGTTACGAGAAGCGCGCAATCTGCTTCATAAACAGGCTTAGCCATCGATAAATAAAGAATACCCATAATCACAACCAGCAAGAAGATTGATATGATAACGGTTTTCCTCCGTAAGAAAAACCCCCAGTATTCTAATAACTCCATAAACAAATACTCCTTTCAACCGATATAAGATCGCATTCTTTAGAACTAATTATCTCTCGATATCCTCAAAAGACCCGGATTCTTATTCTCTGCAGGTAGAATGTCTGCTCCATTAGTTTTGTTAATGACCGCATTTATATTCTGTATCCATTTGTTGTTTAATTCTGCCTCGCTCATTTTGTTAACATAAGCATCAACATGAGTAATAGTAAATATCAACTCATCTTCGGAAACTCCAACATAATGGTTATTAATCATCTTCGGAGTCAGAGGACCAAGCTTATTTTGGAGTATCAGCTTTTCGATCCTATCGGCAATAACATGCGCTCGATCAGACGGATTGGCATAGAAAAGAGAATTCTTCCCTTCGTTAAAAGAATCAATAACAGCAGCAAGCTTGATTACCGGAATATTATTTATCATAACAGCCGCACTTTTCTTCTCAGACCGATTAGCAGGAGCGAAAGACACGCTCACCTTATTAGCCTGACCTTCAAGCGGCACATCTACGAATTCACTTTGATTCATTGTTTTGACAACTTCCATAGCACTCGCAGGACTTTGCCCGGCACTAGCAACTGCACTATCCTTGAACGTATCGATCAACACTGCTTTGTTGACAAAAAGCTCACCCAAGTCGAACCCGACAACAAGGCGCGGCTTACTTGTCACTTTACTTCTTCCGATACTTGCACTCTCAATTTCACAAACTGCCAGATTCAAATTAATATTGTTTCCAATATTAATTTTTGAACCGATGTTAATGTCCGTACCGCTTAATTCAGTGAAAAACGAATGCTGCCCGAAATCCCACTTCAACCCAGCCAGCAAACCTTTGAACCAACGCATATTGCCGTCCCCGAAAGAATACACTCCATTCCCTACCCCCATACTCAGGGTACAGTCATTCCCTATCCTTCTGGTAGAAATCAAATAGAATGATTGCAAATCCTCAATTCCCATATTCGAACCACCGATAGCAACTGCCGGTGCATTGGTACTCTCCGCCAAAATCTGGTATTTAAGAGAGACTCCTGCATGTGTGTGTTGATAACGATCAACAACACTAGCAATTCCCATCTGCAAATTCTGGTAAGGATTATAATGAAAAGAGACATTCCCCTGGCTATTCAAATGATACTTTGACCACTTGTTGGTATCTTCCACAATCGCAGCAGAATTATACGCTACGGAAAATTGCCCCTGAGGTTTAAGATATGCCTGAGGCATCTGTATCATTCCGGACGGATCATCAAATGGCTCAGAAGCGTATGAAATCTGGTAGGACAGCATTAAAATAAAACATACTAGAAATAAATATTTTTTTTTCATGAATTTCCCCCCCGCAACATATTTAACTATTCACAACGATCAAACTTCCCTCGTAATTCCTCCTTACATTAATAAGGCCGCACAATCGGCCTGCCTTCAAATTAAAAAAAACATTAAAGACTCCCACTATTCAAGCCTGGATATTACCATTATTTAATATAATGTCAAGATATGTCCATATCTACAATTGATACCTCAAATTACACCGTAAAAACGGTACCTTTGTTCCAACAAAAAAGCTTCTTTCATTTCCCAGGTTTATTCTGTATCTATTAACATTTTTATATATGCTGCACATCCTGCCTTGTATGATAAAAATAATAAGCACTATGTTTAACATAACCCGACAGCTTCATCAGTCACCTGCTTTATCCATTGTTTTCAAGACAATCATATATTCATAGAATGTCCGTAATACCGCATAATGAAATCCGGACCGGCCATCAAGGAACCCTCCTTTAACAATATAGAGCAGGAAAAACATAAGGAACGGACGAAAAGGAAGTGAATAATAAAGCGCTTTACGATGCATGCTCCGAATATGGTAATCTTTTGAGAATAAAGCTTTTACTAAAGAAACGTTTATTTTTTTCTTTTTATCTTCATTTATCTGCCTGGCTTCCAGCATACTATAAGAATTATGCTTCTCAATCCAGTGTGTTACTCCTTTACTGAAAGGATAATGGAGCAAATGTCCCTTTAACAATCCGATATTTCCATCAACAACCGATACCGGGTTCACGAGGCGTTCATACCGCATATGATCTCGTAAAAAAAATCGGATATATAACCGGGAAGCCTGAACATGTTTAATATTCCTGCCCATAAAATAATCACACCGTTCAATAAGAAAAGCCTTGTTTTCACCAGGATTGTTAACAGCAGTTTCGATCGCCTGAACAAGTTCTTCAGACACGCGTTCATCTGCGTTAATATAGAGTATCCACCGGTACTTAAATGGGAGGTTTCTAAGGCCCCAATTAAGATGAGACGACCAGTTATCCAGGACCCGTCGCCTGACCTCTGCTCCATTGTCGCGTGCGATGACGGCTGTACTATCATCAGACCAGGAATCAAAGACATGGATATCGTCAGACCAGTTCACCGAGTTCAGGCAAGCAGGCAGGTTTTTTTCTTCGTTTTTGGTTAAGATCATGACCGATACAGGGATTTTCATTTAAACTCCCTTTTTTTGAGCGGCCTGCACGGATTGCCGGCACAGACCATCCAGGCAGGAATATCTCGTGTAACTACCGACCGGGCACCGACAACTGCGCCTTCACCGACCGTTACACCGGGAGCTATAAAACTTTCAGCACACACCCAGGCATTCCGGCCAATAACAATAGGTTCAGCATAAAGTTGAAATAAAGGATCACTATAATTATGTGTTCCGCAGCAGAGATGTGTGCCTTGCGACACAATAGCTCTTTCGGAGATATGTATCTTGGCCATCGAATAACAGGTGACATCATTTGCAAGACAAGCATAATCGTCCATGACCAGATGCCATGGCGCCCATATTCTGGTCCCGGGATAGACACGGCAGTGGCTTCCGATTTTTGCCCCGAATAATCGCAGGAGCGCACAGCGCCACCTATGAAAAACTCTCGGCGTATATCTGAACAAACAAAAACAGGCAGAATTCCATACCACTCTCCGTGCCCGGTTCCTAAGACTGAAACTTGGCCCGGTATACGAATCAATGCCATGCAATATCTCTTCCATGCCAATCCCCTTTATTCTATAGACTCCAGCAGACTTTCTATGGCTTTATGGATTTCAAAACGCCGATGAAAGCTGTCGACCGCATTCCTACCCATGATTAGTTTTTTCCATCCGGGAATAGTAAGCCACCGCTGAAGAAGCGCGATGGTCCCATCAAGATCATCGCTTTCGATTAATCCGGCATCATCCTGCTTGATCTCCCGCCATATGTTTACCTTATTAGAAATAAGGACCGGTAATCCGCATGCCATGGCTTCAGCAACAACGATACCAAAGTTCTCCTGGTGCGAAGGCAATACAAAAACCTCAGAGGCATAATAGGCGCCCCATTTCAGATCACCGGTTAGCAAGCCTGTCCAGGTAATACGGTTTTCTACTCCGAGCTGGCGTGCGCGTGTAGCGAGTTCTTTTTTCCATCCAACTTGATCCGGCCCTGCTATAACCAATTGAACAGAAGGTTCATTCTGAAAAACCAGAGAGAAAGCATCAATGAGGAGATCGCAGCCCTTCTTCGGATGTATCCTTCCAAGGAACAAAAGTATCTTTTTGCCATGGAGCTCCGGATAATCAGCAAAGAACTTCTTTTTCAAGGTTTCTTTATCTCCCGGGGGGGCTGAAGTACCATAGCTGACCGCCTTTTCATTGCACGAATAAGATCGGAACGACCGTCTTGCCAGCAGGAGTTCTTCTTCACAGGTAAACAGAACAGCCTTGGCATCCTTCAGGACACGTGATTCGGCAAAATGCCAGTAAACCATTTTCTTTAAATGTTTGAGCGGATAATGTTCTTTAAACCACGGGTCCAGCATCCCATGCGTAAATAAATAATAAGGCTTCCCTGAAGCCCGGCATGCTTTCCATACTCCATAGCTGTGATACTGCCAAATACCATGGACAATAATACAATCATAGTTTTTCCCATTATTGATAACCCAAGGAACAAAACGGTTAGAGTACCCATACGTCAGAGTTCCGGGACCAAGCGGATACAGCCGGTAGGGGAAATCTTTTACCCACGAAGCTTGCGGATCGTCAACCGTAGCAACCTCCGTGTTATGTCCGCTGTCCGCCATTATCTTAGCACCCTGAACCAGCGTTTCTACCGGTCCGCCTCCCGCAGGGTTAACTGAAGGTATCACTTGCAAAATATTCATAGAACTCCCTTCTTTCTAAGTTACAAGGAACAGCATTCTTACAATAATTAAGTAATCTTCACATTAACACAATAAAACAACATGGCACTCCCCTGACAGATAATTAACTCGTTACAAGCCGGGATATTCTTCTGCAATAATAGATCAGATTATATTTATAGGTATTTAATAAACGCTTTTTATATCCGGCTACTTCAAATTTTGAAAGAACTCGATTCTTTTCCTCCATATAAACCTGGCTCTGATGGTACTTATTCGAAATTGACTGTCGATGTATACGGAACCGGGCGAGCTCTTTAGGGATATTTCTCAAGGTAGCTCCATAGATAAGCGCATCAGAAAAAAACTCACCATCCCAACAGGTTTTGTTTGTCTCATTGAACATCCCTACGTCAAAAAATACTGCACGTCTCCAAAAAGAGGACTGCTGAGGGATAATACCGATTCCGGATGCCATCATATTGAAATCAACCTTTATAGATTTGTACACTTTTGATCGGGGATTTCTTGTATCATTTCCATATTCATCTATGAATTTAATATCGCCATAGAATATATCAATCTCAGGATGACGCAGGAACAGTTCCGACGCTGTCTCAAACGCACCGGAATTATAAAGATCATCCGAATTAAGATAGGCTAGTATCTCTCCGGTTGATCTCTTAAATCCTTTATTGATAGCATGTGCCGGCCCATTATCAGGCGTCGATTCCCAATAAGCCAGGTGTTTTTCGTATTTTTTTATAATTTCGAGGCTGTTGTCTGTTGACCCTCCGTCGATAATTATATATTCGAGATTAGGGTACTTTTGCCCTATAACCGAATTAATAGTGGCTTCAAGATATTTTCCCTGGTTATAAGATGGCGTTACAATCGATATTTTTGGATAACTCATGAGTATATCACACCTCCTTTCAATGTCTCATTTCGTATAGTTTTTTCAAGCAAAAACACATTTTGTGATTGCGATGAAAAAGATTTCTTCTCCATCGTCATATAAACGGTGAGAAGAACTACGATATAATATGCATCTATTATTTGAACATTCGCGCCAAACGGAGAAAAAAGTATATCCCATAAAAAAGAGAATGATATAAATGCCGCCAAAGGACTGAGCGGTTCGTTCGTAAAATACATTCCGAACAAAACCTTGATAATAAGCACAATAACCGTAAACCAGAATAATGCCCCTAAGAAACCGGCTTCGACCCAAGCCCCGGTAATATGCGAATGGGAAGGGATAAGATTATCTTTATAAATACCGTAATCGTTGATATCATAGCCTTGCCGCCTTAAGTTCACCCACAATTTACGGTACTTCATTCCTTTGTCTTTTGCCCATGAACCATGTCCGATAATCGGCGAATCCTTAATCGCCATCATCGCAGGATATATCTCTTTCCTTCCGCCCAGAATCATAGCAGCCAGTCCGCCCCTGCCCTGCTGGGCTAAGGTTTTGGCTTTCAGGTCATAATTAGTTACAGAATGATCAAGTGCATAACCATACAATACCTTAAATAGATTAAGAAAAAGGAGAACGATAACAACAACCATCCCGGCTTTCTTCCAGCTGAAAGTAGAGATACCACGGTTATGGACAACTATCTGGATGAACAAATATAGTCCAGTAAAGAAAACTATCAGACCTAAAGAACGATACCCTTCAATCAAATGAACAAAAGAAAGAGCTAAAAGAATCAGCGGCCCGGACCATCTTACTTTCTTTACATAAGAATGCTGGCAGAGAGTGACACAGAGCAGTGTAACCGGCAACCCGAACCCGAACTTCCAGACTTGAAAGCGGTTATACTCAGTTGGAAAAAGAAAGAACTCAAGAATTAATCCTGCAACCAGAACTATCGCAAATAGAGTCAGCTGCTTTCTTCTATCGTAAAGAAGAAGATAGAGCGCGCATAAACTTGAAAAGAACATGCTAACTTTAGCCCACCCTCGGGCATAATCCCCGAAAGGAGTTTCTCTAGCAATGTCAGTCACCACCAAAGACAAAAGCCACAGGATACAGAGCATAAGAAGCTGGAAGGGAAATTTCTTAAACGAAAGCCTGTTTCTCTTCGGAAACATATATATAAGATATAAAGACAGAAATAATCCTGAGATATAAAGTTCCCCGACCAGAGAGACTCGAAAGCCTATGAGTAACGGAATAATATATATGATTACAGGAAATTTATTTTCCGGAGCGGTATTCATAATTTACTCTCCTGCACAGGAGCGAGCTTAGCACCCGGATTAACGTTCTTCTTTAAAGAAAAAAGTACAAGCAACCCGGTTTGCTTTACTTTGCTAACGATAATAGCTATCGGCGGCTTATTAACACATTTCGCAAACTCATATAACGTATCTTGTGTAAGTAAAAGCGACTCCTTCATCACAAAGACAGTCATCACTATATCAGCTGACAGAATAGCAAAAGCTACCCCATGAAGGCCCATAAACTTCATAAGCACAATTGCCGCACAAATTGATGAGACCGAGGTAAACAAATACCGTAGAGCAACTCGCTGATGTTTGTTAATTGACAACTGAACCGAAGAACTTACATACCACAAAGCGTTAACCAAAATGGCAAGAAGCATAAGGAGAATAAACGAGTGGTCAGCAGATACCCGACCTCTTGTCCAGAACTGTATAAGGTACTGCCCGGAAAACGAGAGCACAGAGACCATAAAAGCGACCCCCCAGAAAGAAGCTTGAAAAATACGACGGTGAAGATAACGTACCAGCGGTATATTTCCATTTCCGAACGCCATGGAAATCTCAGGGCTAATAGAATTAACCAATATGTTCATCGTCTGAAAAGCCAACCGGGTAACAGTACGTATAGTAGAAAAGATAACTGCCGCGACCGGTCCGAGAACAATATTTATGGCGATAACCATACCCTGAAGCGTAATAATCTGCCCAGCTGGAAAAGCCATGAACCAGAAAGCCGGTTTAACAAATTCTTTGACAATAGATAATCTTGCAGCGCCAAATCCGAAGCTTACCCACGAATACGACCTGCGAAGATTGAGGTACATCCCGACAGCGCCAATAGCCATAACCGAAAAGAAAATCAGGGCAGCATATGGAGGTTGAGCACCATTGATAACAGCAAGGGTTAAAGCGAAAAAGGCAGAAAACCTTATAGTATTGAGAATAAAGATTCCTTTGGCGTATTTTTTTTCAGCCCGGTAAGCGGCAGCCATAAGAACGATTTGCAAACTCACAAGAATTTGAAGCATCAGAAAAAACAGGACAAATTGAATATCATATGCCGACATGATTTTTATATGAAAAACCGGTCCTAGCGGGAACAACTTCATAACCAGCACTGAACACAGTATGATAATCATAGAGATACCCGAAATGAGCACCCAGGAAGATTGGAATACGGACAGAGCTTTTTTCCTCTCGCCACGAGCAACAAGCATAATCATTTCGTTCCCCGCAACACTACCGAACCCGATATCGCTCAAAGATAAATACGAAGGGATAGCACTGAGGACCAACCATTCTCCATAAAGATTAATACCCCAAAAACCAAGAAAAACCGGAACACTGACAATCTGAATTATAATTGTGATAATCTGTCCGAAAGCATTAGCCCCGACCCCGTACATGAGTCGCCGGACGAGTGATTGCTGCTCCGGCACACCGGTCATGTTGCCTTACCATATACAGGAATATTAGCGGAAACCCGGGGTTCTTCAATGTGATCAGTATCTGGTCTATCCAGCAGCTGATTAATAATCAATTCGAACCGGAGAGAGATCTTCTGCCTGTCAAAAGTTTTTTCGGCATATAATCTTCCATTTCTAGCCATGGTATCCCTTAAGGAATTATCCAGTCTTAACCGCTGAGCTGCCGCAAGAAAAGAATCGATATCTTCAGGATAGACAACAATACCTGCCTGGTTCTGTGAAACAATTTTTGCAACAAGGTTCTCTTTGGAAACAGCCAGAAGCAAGGGACGAGCTGCACATAAATAACTCAAGACTTTTGAAGGGACGCAGAATTCACTGGCATCCTTATTAAGGATGGAAATAAGCACATCAGCCGTTGCAAGTACCTCAGGGAAACTATCAAACGGCTGGAAATTAAATATTATAAGGTTATCTAATTGATAATCTACCTTCTTTATTTTTAGCCATTCGGCTCCCATTTTTTCTGAGACAACTATGATACGGACATCTCTATCATTCTTGAAATGTAAGGCGAGCTTAAGAAGCAGCTCGGGATTATGTTTCATACCAAGCGTCCCGGAATAAAGGAAACAGAACTTATTACTGAGCCCATGCTTGCACGCCCATGGATTCGTCTTATCTTTAACAGGAAGTTTTTTTATAACAGCCCAGTTAGGAATTGTAACCACTTTACCCTCGGCTACGTTCCACTTTCTCAATACTTCATTAAAATCTTCAGAAATGGTAACAACAGCTTTTGAACGATGGACGACTTTCATCTCCATTCGCTCCATCCAAAGTGCGATCCATTTGCCCATCATCCCAATCCGCAATGGCAATATCCTTTTTGCAGCTATACTGATAATGTCCTGGAACCAAAAAATCGATTGCACATCACTTTTCTTAGCCCATTTCGAAATTTTTCGTTGGGCAAAAAGCGGCGTAGTCGATGAAATTATCAAATCAGGCTTCCATTTTCTCAACAAAGATACGACTTTATCTCCATAGGTACTCTCTTGGAAAAAACGAAGCAGAAATAATTCTTTTTTCACTTCCTGGCACACTATGTTTTTGACTTTGAATAACGAATGGCGTTTCTTCATCTGTGCATTAGGGCTTTTACAGGATGAAGTATAAATGTAGAGAACTTTGTACCCCTTCTCGCTTAAGCATTCACTCAGATCAAAAGAAAAAGGATGTCCGCCGTAATCATGGACCGCAACACGCAGCTTGTCTGTTTTATTATTTTTTAAGTTATTATTCATACAACCTTTTCCCAAAGCAGTCAGTAGTTCATTTATACATTATATTATAATATTCTACTATTGAATGCGGAATGCATTTTAGCAGAAATATATATTTAAGCAACTACTTTTTTGCAAGTGGAGAAAAAGGCATTTCAGATGTGGTGTCCATGGGATTCAGATTCATGCTGTCCAGGTAATTCAGATTGAAACTGTCCAGTTTTTTGGGGTTGATCTTGCTCCGGCAATCAGCACCCTTCCATCTTGTAATAATGTCGCAGTATTTATTTTCATATCTGCTTTATTCTGCTCACATTAATTTCCCATTTCGGCGTGTCCAGTTTTTCGGGGTAAGATCATTATTTCTTTAATTTAAAGCATTTTTTTATGCAAAAAGCCAGAAAGATAATAATATTTACTGTAATAAAAGAAACCGCAAACAATGGCATTATAATTAAAAAAGAAAACGGCCCGAGTAAATATATAATTACAGTAATTACCAATAAAACTAATAATATTTTTAGTAATAAATAATTATTGCAATCTAATTTCTCTTCTATAAGAAATATTTTTTTCAATTGAATAAAATATCCTTCTATAACAGCTAATGAAATGATTATCGGATTAATAAAATACCACAACAAAGAATATCGATTAAAATGCAACTTAAAATCTCTAAACAAGGTGGTTATATATTCTTTTAGATCTAGGGGTTTGATTGAGTCATAATTGGACCAACCAAATAATAGTAATTGATATAGTAAGAAAATAAATACTAATATGAATAAAATTTTTAGCCATATCACCTTTCTAGATATTATCATTTAAATATATCTCCTTTATTTTTCGTAAAACCGTAGGCTCATAAAACATCCCGCCATGGAAGGTATTAATAATATAGTTATTTATTAACGGATAATTTATTGCTTCTCCTTGAGCAATATTTACAATATCAATCCAACTCCAGATATTGTTCCAATGATCTACATTTATTGGAACTGCAGCTTCCTCATACCGGGCTTTTATATAAGCCAGATTTGTAGCTCCTTTATTTTTTTTTGGAATATTATCATCGGACAACATTCCAGTATATTAATGTCGAGCCTTCGTTTGTTTATGCGAAAACAATTGGCCCCCCAACAATACAATTAACCATTTTTCATCCCGACTTTATTACTCAAATGCTTAAGGAATAAACCTATTGAAAACATAGCAGCTAAAATAATAATAGGAATACCTATAAGACAAAATACTATTGGCCCACTCAGATAAATAAATACTAATCCTCCAATAAAAAATATAAGTTTTACGACCTTTTTTTTAATCGATCTTTTTTTTATATCATCATAAGCTCTTTTAATAATTATTCTTTGAAAAACTACCAGAGCTATCATTAAAGGAAGCATAATATTTGAAAAAATAAAAGCTATTGAAAAATTCTTTAAATCTCCCCAAAAAATACGAGCATACACAGCCAATTCTAATGGCTTAATCGAATCTTCATAATTTGACCATAAATACATTATGAAATGGTAAATAATCAGAGTTATAAAGAAAATTTTCATAAAAAGCATAATTTTTTTTCTGTATCTATGCATTAATATATCTCCTTAATTCTATTTAATATTTGGGTATCACAAAACATACCGCTGCGTGGCACATTTATCTGATAATTTTTGATCAATCAATATCATAGGCGTCATATCAGGCGCCAGGAGTAGGTAATCATTGGCCATTTACGGATATCTCCTTTATTTTTTTGAGGATATCAGTGTAAACTGTAAACATAGCTACATCTAAATATCATGTTAATGGTATTGTTATAGGATTGATTTAATCGATACCATACGATATGTTCTCCGAACAAAATAATAATTATTATCATGATAAAAAATATTTTCGTAGTTACCTGGCAATTCAAAATGTCATCTTTGACTCTATGAAATAGCAAGGAATATTTGTTGTATTTTCGCCAAACGATTTCATTAATTTTTATTAATGACGAAATTACTAAATACATATCTAACATTAAATTAGTCCAAAACAGCAAAGATAAAATAATAACAAATAGCCAAACCGGTTCGAACGCAGATATCAAAAAAATAGAGAGAAAATAAAGAACTATTCTAAACCCTAACTTCTTAGCTCTATCTTTTTTTATTAATTCCAAAGGCTTTCCTTCTAAGCTACTCCATTTTTTAATCTTCTTTATAATCACTATTTTTACCAGAATAACTGACATCATAGCTGGCAAAATAATATCTTGATCAATTAAATCAAAAAAAATTCTCTGATGAAAATATAATTTATATTCATTGATCCTGCTGCTAATATGGTCTACGATACTTACCGATGAAGATAAAAAAACAATAAAATGATAAGTGATAAATGTGAATAATGTCAGTGTAACCATTATAAAGAATAGCTCTCTGATAAATAATTCAATATTTGAATAATTATTTTTTCTAATTATCATGATTATATATTTCCTTTATTTTCTCCAAGATATTATTTTGTAAACAACATTTAGATTTGCACTCTTCCCCAAGTCAGATATTCGCCACAAATAACATATATCAAGAATAAACATGCTATAGCTATTGGCTTTATTCCCTTATAAGGCACAAAAAGGTCATCATATATCTGTTTAATAAGCCTGTGATGGCTTGCCAGGATAACCAAAAACACAATATCAGTAATTATTGCCGGCTTTATAATTACTATTAACGCCAAAAAGCTGATCACAATAGGATCGAGCATAAACAGCAAAAACACCAATACCAATAAAACAACCTGCATCAGTATTTTAAGTGTAGAACTTCTTTCTTTTTTATTATATTCAGGAATAATCAATAAAAACATAGTATATATCTTGATAAAAAAATATGAAAAGATAAAAGGAATAATAAAATCCATCTCAATTGTGTAAAAAAAACCATCAAAATTTTTGTAATCATTAATATGTGAACTGATATATAGCGAAAACCCATCAGTAACTATGCGTGTGATATTAAATGCTAAAACTACTATAATAGTGTTAATTACAATAGACTTTGTATACCTTACAAAAAAAACATTATTAATAGTTTTATTGACCATTTACGTATATCTCCTAGCCATTATTCAGGAATCTTTTTTAAGCTTTTTGAGGCAAGAGGAATCGCCAACAATACAGTAACAGCAACAATAAACGGCAGCACCACAACAAAAAAAACTATAGGTCCACAGAAATAAATTAATAAGAATCCCAGAGTAGCCAGCAATACTTTTAAAGTTAACCGGGCATGATGGTTCGTTAGTTTGTTGCTATCTAGGAAATATCTATTTCCTGTTAGTATAATCTCAAAAATAAACATCGAAATAATTAAGGGAAACAACAGTGATTCCAAAAAAATTTTAAAAAAATGTTGTTTTAAATCGCCAAAAAACACATTAATATATTCCACTATATCAAGAGATTTCGCATCATCATAATTTGACCATAAAAATAACATAATATTAAACAATATAAAATTTATAAAAAATATTTTTACAAAAAATATAACTTCTTTTTTATATCTAGTCATGATTATATATCTCCTTTATTTTTCGTAAAACCGTAGGTTCATAAAACATCCCGCCATGAAGTATCTTTATTCACCGGCATATCTACTATTTACTTTAATATCTGATAAGTTATTTATGATTCAGGCTCTTCGCTTTTCGGTAACAAAAGAAAATGCCTAAACCAATATTAGCTATAGCAAAAAATTTAAAAAAGTCCTGGATAAAAAAGTAAAAAACAATCGGTCCACAAAAATATATAAATATAATAAATATTAATATAAACAAAATAAGTTTGAAAGTAATCCTGTTTTTATTCTTCTTTGAAAGCCCATCTTTGTTCTTTTTAAAAAAATAATTATTTAACAAATCTATTTCTATTATAAATAAAGATATTACCAAAGGAGATAAAAAATCTACTTTTATCTTAATAAAATTAAAAGATGATTTATAATCGCTAATAATAGTTTTTATATAATTAATTAAATCCAATGACGCAGCGCCATCATAGGAAGACCAGAAAAAGAACAATAAATGATAGATTAAAAAAGTTAGAGATATAGTCCATAATATACGTAAGGACATTATATTTTTCTTAATTGTCATGATTATATATCTCCTTTATTTTTTTTAAATATTTGTGGTTCATTGCAGGGGTTTTTACTTATTATCTCTTTAATTTAAAAATTTTCTTGAGGCAAAATTTAAAAAGCAACAAGAGATTAAAGGCAATAAAAAAAGCGCACCAATAAGGCATGAATATTAAGAAAACAAAAGGTCCTAATAAATATATTACGAATATCGTTCCTAACAAAAACAAGGCAGTTTTAATATAAATAAACCTGCTGTCTCTTCGGATTTTTTTCTCACTGGTTACTATACAATAAGCTTCTACTATAAACAAAGCAATCATGAGAGGATTTATAAAAAGTACTAAGAGATCAGTAAAATCAAAATGCAGTTTATAATCACTAATCAAAGTAGACAAATAATCAGAGATATTTAAATGCTGGACGGGACTGGCAGAATCATAGTCAGACCAACTAAAAAGTATTAAATGATATGCAATAAATGTAAATAAAACAAAAAGGAAACCCTTTAACCAAATACGATTTTTAGTTATTTTCATTTAAATACAACTCCTTAACTTTTTTTAGGATCTTAGGATCATAAAACATTCCTGAATGAGACACATTGACTACGTAATTATCGATCAAAGGGTATTTTATTTCTTCTCCTTGAGCGATATTGAGAGTATCAATTCTACTCCAAATATTGTTCCAATGATCTACATTTATTGGAACACGCTGCAGCTTCCTCATACCGGGCTTTTATATAAGCCAGATTTGTAGCTCCTTTATTTTTTTTTGGAATATTATCATCGGACAACATTCCAGTATATTAATGTCTAGCCTTCGTTTGTTTATACGAAAACAATTAGTCCCAACAATAATTAACTATTTTTCGTCCCGGCTTTATTGCTCAAATGCTTAAGGAATAAAGCGATTGAAAACATTGCAGCTAAAATAATAATAGGAATACCTATAAGATAGAATACGATTGGGCCGCAGAAATAAATAAATATATAGCTACAAATAAAAATTAATATCTTTATGATACTACTTTTTTTTGAAGTATTAGAAATATTATTAGAATCTATCTTGATAAATTCTCGGACAAAAAATATTACAGCAATCATCATAGGAAGCAAAATGTTAAAGAATAGTATTATTCCTGAAAATCGTTTAAAATCCCCCCAAAGAATTCGAATATATTCAGCAATATCAAGGGGCTTAATGGAATCATAATTTGACCATAAATACATCATAAAATGATAAATAATCAGCGTTATAAAAAAAAATTTCACAAAAAGTATAATTTCTTTTCTGTATTTATTCATTGATACAACTCCTTAACTTTTTTTAATATTTGGGTATCATAAAACATACCGCTATGTGGCATATTTATCTGATAATTTCCGATCAATGCCATAGATGCCCTGTCAGTCGCCATAAGCAGGCAATCAATGTCTAAATAGCAGTATGTTATTAATTATCGCGACCTCATTAATAATGCTAAAGTGAAAGCTGTAGAAACGAAAAACACTATGTGAATAAGATAAAAACCTTTAACAAACATCCAGATTAATATCATAACTGAAGCCAGATAAATTGGTATCCCCCAAATTATGACAAGTATTCCGATAACTGGAATAGAAATCCCTAAAATAATTGCAAAAAAACCCCTGATAGATTTCTTTGAAATTCTTACAAATAGCGCTTTGTCGTTATTAGCTGTAGGATTATTTGTCTTAAACTTTTTTAAAATAAATGCAAAGGAAATGACAATCAAATATAATTCAGCGAACATAATGCCGTGATTAATGGAATACTTTATACCATCAATGTTTATCAATGATAGGTTTTCTTTAAAAGCTCCGATAAAAGAGGGGTTATTATCTGAGATGCCTAAAGTAAAAAATACAATTCCTAAATAGTATGCAATAGGTACTGCCAGAATCACAGTCATTATATTCCTTATTAAATAAATTATTATTTTTTTTTTAATTAATATAAGTTTAATTATGGAAGATATGTTTAAATTGTCTTTTTCATTGGCCATTTACGTATATCTCCTTTATTTTTTTGAGGATATCAGGATTATATAACATACCTGAATGATAAACATTTATTTGACTATTCATAGCTTCATCGATAGATCCTCCTATAAAATAAGGGCCTACATAAGGATCAATCGTACTATAAATATTATTCCATTTTGTTACATTAGATGGATAAAAATCCTTGTACTTATCTAAATCTGTAAATTTCTTAAAGCCGCTGATTGGAGAACCAAGAGTTACAAAATTATAAATATTTATTTCGTGATGTTCCATCGAGAGTTCATGCAAAACCTCGAATATTATCTGACTCCCTAAGCTATGTGCTATAATATTTAGTTTTTTATCAGGGTCTTTAATATAATGATCATAGGCATCAATTATTTGATTTTTAACGAGATATTTTATTTTTATATACTGGGAACCTGTACTTCTATTCCAGATATTATAATAATCAAGTAATGACCCATATTCAGTATCATCTATTCCGTCATTAACTATTGAATTTTTGTAATTCCATACAATAGGAACCAATGTTTCATTATTATTAGGGAATATCATATCATAAAATTTTTCATTATAATCACCATTTGCTGACGTATCCCTTGCCCCTATGCCATGAACAATTAATGTTACATTTGATTCTCCATAATATTTCAGAGAGTTTATTTCATCATTATAAGATGCTGTAAAAATATTATAATTAGGGACCAAGCTGTCACTTGTTCGTAAGACCCCGGCTGCCAGACTATCGCCTTTTAAGATATCGATTCCCTGATTAGCGGCTTCTGTCCTTAGCTCTATGGCAGGTTTGATAATATTGATCAATCTGGCGGCTTTGTTGTCCGAATAGCTCGTTGCCTCAACAGCATTGGGGTTGACCGTATTAAGATAAAACATGGCTGTCCTAAAATCGCTTTCGTCTATATCTTTTAAGGTCGAATATAGATCTTGATTCCCCAGCAATCCCACAAAATCCCTGATTAGCGATTGACCGGAATCATCCGGTCCATATTTCGCGGCGTCAAAGATATACCCGATATACCGATCTATTTCGTATTTGAAATTGAAATCACTTTTACACATTTCTACGATCAAGCTTCTTAATTTTTCCATATTTCTGCTATAAATTTCCGGTGCATATTTGTATTCATAGTCATTCTCATAATATTTTTTCAGGACCGCCTGTGCCATTATCCCCCATAACTCAGGCTCGAACCCGGAACTCTGGGAGAAATCTTCAAATGCATAGAAGTTTCCGCAGTGATCTAAGACCGTACCTGTTCTTTCGAGCAGCCCCTGCCCGTTCTTCTCCATTACGTCCCAGTCAAAAATCGCGTTCAAAGTATCGCTGCCATCTAACATCGGACTACCTGACAGGCTCAGGGTATTTGTTCCCGCCCCTGTTTTAAACATGGACTTGTTGACAATATCAGTGATTTTTATGGTGCCCATATATGATTGATAAATAGTGACAGGGTCTACATAATTAGTGCTTTTGGTAGTAACCGAACTTGAATTTACCGAATAGTCTTTCAGCAAATCCCCTGTCTGATAACCTTTTTTATTTATATCGGTCAAAAAATCTCCAAACCCGAATTTAGTGTTGTTAAAAACAATCTCCGTACTGATAAGGTTGCCCTGTCTAGGCTGCACCGAAGACACAGCCAGGGTATCCGTACCAACCACGATTGATATTGTTACTTTATCGCCATCTTTTAGATTATTATAATATTTTTTTGCATCAATATAAACATTATTTTCTCCCAGATCAATATCAATGTTATCAACTATTTCAGTCACACCATTGCAAACAAGCAATACCTTGCAGGTAAACGGGCTATTGCTTTTGCATGTAATATTGGCAATGCTCCCTTCGGTTTTGGTTACCAGCGAAGATGCTTTGCAGTCAGTGAATTTATAGACATCACCAATAGCTTTTCCGGCAGTCACATATTTCCTCATAACGCCATCAGTAAGATATCCTTGTTTCTGCAGTCTGCATAAATCGGCATAACTCATATTTATCCCTGGCAGCTTATCGAGGTTGCAGGACAGCTTATCTATGACCGCTACATTATCGGGAAAAATAAGCTTGGACCAACTTATGGTTACGTCTTTGTACCCACTCCTTATCAGAACATCTGCTTTTGAGAATATATTCTTTTCTGCTGTAAAAAAATCAGGCGCAGACAACTTGCTTAACTTGTATATCTGATACAATTCATATAGCGGCACATTAACGATACCAATCCCAGCTTTAACATTCCAGATACTATCCCCTGCGGGAATCTTCATCACTGCATAAAAAAAGCTTTCGTCACCATTAAAAAGATCGCTATCAACAGAAAAGCTATCAGATATCAATCCTCTTGATACCATCGTATCTTTATAAAGATGAGACATATCTTCATAATGCTTCTGAGTCAGAATAGCAAGCACTTCGTCCGTAAGACATCCGGATTTTTCCATCTTTTCCAATTGAAAAAAAGCTAGATATATATTCCTGACTTGGTTCTGGATGTTATATAGTTTATCAATTACTGCTTTGTTGCTCGGACTATAATAGTCAGGGTATGCTATATCCCGATATCCACACTGCTGCAATCTGATCATTTTGTTGGCATATTCAAAATAGGTATAATCAAATTTGTCCTGGTTGTACAGATCAACATAATACGAGAATGGCTTGGTCATTATATGCTTAAATCGTGAAGAATACCCATGCAACAACATATTTATCACATTTTGTTCTGCCATTGTTGTATAATAATCTGTCTCAGCAAAACCTTTATAACCTTTTGCTTTTGTCAACATATCCACCGCTGTCAATATATCGAGATAATCCTTATCCAACTTACCTTGACTCTGAACGTATGTCATTTTGCTAAAAGATTCACTAATTCCTAAAACATATTCGCCATATCCAAACAGCGCATCGATCACAGCAGCCTCATCGGTATTGTACATTTCCTGAACCGTGATACCTTTGTATCCGTTAACTTCTATTTGGTTGATCTTAGTGAGGAGGTCGGCTCTTGTCACAGTAGATGAAATTATCGTTTCTTTATCTATAGTAGGAACTGGAATTGGCGTTGGCACTATTGTCCTCATATCCACTATCTTATTCAGTTCTTCGACATCTTCATCCATTTTTTCCCGATAAAGGGCATTGGACAAGGCCAGTGCTGCCTGGGCACACATATTGACCGTTACGCCTTTCAGCCTGTCATTCATGGGACTATTGCCGCTCAGAAAAACAAGCCTCAGGGTGATGTTGTGTCCTTTGCACACCTTGAAAATATGCTGGTCTCCATAAGGGAAATACCGTTCGTCTTTATGCTCGTAGGTCATAGCCATGACGAAGTCGGTCTGTTTCTCATAATAAGCTGGAAGTTCGATGTCGAAGGTGCTGAGATCGAGCCGAAATATTCCGTCTTTATCCACTGTCAAATAGACGGCGAGTTTCTCATATCCCAGCAGTAGAAGATAGTCTCTCATCTTCTCGCTGATTTCTACCCGGTTGGTACTATATGAAATCGACTTAATGAAACTGCTTAGTATTTCGGTATAGTCAATCTCGGTGGTCAGCCAATTGCGTAAAAGGTGAAAAGTGATCGTATCGGTGGCATAAAAGTACCTGGGAAAAAGTACATAAATTAAGCATAAATACCATAAATGCTAACAACATCGTATAAGCTTGTACCTGTTATTAGCCGGGAATCATGTCATTCTCTTGAAAATACGTAGAATACTGTTTGTCCATAATAAATATATGGCTTATCAGCCAATTCTTGATGAACTTTAGCAGTTCTATTGTCGGCTGAATATCATCATTATTAAAAGCTTTCTGAAAATCTACTATTTCCATAATAAATTTGTCATGTACCAACTTATGTTCTTCGTAGTATGGATAATCATGTTTATGGAGAAAAGTTTCTTCAGTAGAGAAATGATATTTGGTATAGTTCAAAAATTCCGCCAGGACTTTCGACAATGTCTTTTTATTGATCGATTTGTCTACTCCCCGATAAAAATTATTTATTAGTTCAAAAAGCTCTTTGTGTTGTTCATTAATGTTAGCGACGTTCAAGCTATAGGTATCATTCCACACAATAAAATCCATACAAAATACTCCTTTAAAAGCATAAGTATCTTATACCGAAACCAATCAGGCTTTCGTTCTATCTGCCTTAACCCGGATTTTGCAAAGAATTAAGGCTATAAATATTCAGAATAAAAATTAGTTTGAGTATAGATTTAGTTTTATTATCGGTAATTTTTCAAATCATTTAAAACATTTATCTTTAGCACCCTCAATTTGGAGAAAAAAAGGAAGTATCAGTACAAACCGACAAGCTGTCCCTGGTCTAAGATATGACCTTTCATTTCCTTTAACAGAAGATCTTTGGTTGCAGTGTATTCTTCCATACTTAATTCAGCATCAAGGGCATAAAGTGTGAACTGGTACCGATGAACGGTTTTGGAGGAACAAGGGCCGGTATAGCCGACTCTATGGAAATCATTAACTCCCTGACTTACCCCATCTTCAAGAAACTGCTGTTGCGGTATTCCATCTCTCAAACCTCTCAGGCTCACAGGAAGATCAAAAATAATCCAGTGAGTTTTCGGCCCGTCAGGATCATCGATATCCTCACACAGGATAGCAAGCTTTCTCGTACTCTCCGGGAGTGCGGACCATACAAGAGGAGGAGAAGCGTCATCTCCGTCACAGGTATACTTGCGAGGGATTAATTCGCCATTCTCAAAAGCAGTACTGATAAATTCAATATCCATAGTCCCTCCCTGCCATCAATGTTGCGGGGATTATAATACCAGGACCGGGGGATGTCACGCCCGAAGTTACAGGCAAAGTTTGCGTCGATTGTTAGATCTTGTTATTCCTTGTTATAAATTGCGTTGTGGCTTCCAGACAATTTTTCCTGGTTCGACTTCAGCAACAGGTTCTTGGTTGCTATTTGCTTCACTAACCGAGCAATTATTTCGCTGTCTGACATATCCTCTTCTCCATTTTTAGTCTGTGATACCACCTAACGCACCTCCTCTTTCATGATCTAACTATTATCCTAAAGTTGATATATTAACAAAACAATTTATTATATTGTTGAATTATCGCAAATACAGAACAAACTCTTGCATCGATAATTTACATTATTTGAATTATTAATATACATCAAGGAATTGAAAGAGGCCTAATTAATTAATATGTTAATGGCATAGTGTTTAATAGATTAAGCTTTGTGATATACTTATAATTAAATCAATGTACTTTTCGAAAAGTATACATTACTACCCCGCGCTACGCGCGGGGTAGTAATGTTAAAAACCCGAAAACCTTATTGGTTTGGATATAAATTGGAGGTATCTATATGAACTTTGGAGAAATGATTAAGCATTACAGGACAAAAGAGTATTCCAGGGTTAAGGCCTTCGCCCCGCTCAAGTCAAATGAGCTGGCAAAACTGCTCGGCGTAACTCCAGCATTTATTACGAACGTGGAAACAAAAGGACTTAAGTTTTCTGAAGATATTCTTAGAAAATTCGCAGATTTATACAAGATGGATGAGTTGGAATTCGCACAAATACTACTTCAGCGGGAAATAGAGCAATACTCTGATTCACGGTGCAAAAAAACGCTCAAAAATTTCATAAAAATGATCCCTTTATATAAGAAATGCCTCAGCGGTGAGATTAAAATGGAATTAGAAAAGCCAGATAAAATTGACGATATCCACGAGACCCTTAAAGCAATCAACAGGATAGAGGACAAAAATATCCGTGATTTTCTCAAAGCTGATGTGGAATATATCGTGCGTAAACAGAATCTATTCAAGTAGAACATCGCCGAGTGGGCAAGCTTTCTTTTGCATATAGCTTCTTTAATCGTAGTATATTTGTATGCTGCTACCGGGACCTAAATGGTCCGCATTAACAATCTCCGGCGGATCTACATAGAAGAGGTTCCCTGCCTGCGGCAGAAAGGATATGGAGGGATTGTAGAATATTGGTTAAACATCTACTGTGTCATAGGAAAAACTGTCATATACATTTGCGGGTATCAACATCGCAGGTTTTTTTAGTTTTACCATCAAGATATTTTCTCGGAGGATTATCTCAAAGTCGTCACACAACTCTGGGCAATAAACAGATCCTATGATGCCAGTATTACCTGATCGAGAATCACCATAGTAAGTGGATAGTTTATAAAACTTTTCTTCATAACCGATAAATCTTTCATCAGCAACTATCTTAACATATTTTGGTTTCTCAAAAACATAATTTAAAAAAGAGAAAGCTAAAGGTTTATTTAATCTTAAGGTGAATTCAGAGCCTTCCGGCACGTTGGTGCTCCGGATTACTGGGACATGACCACTTCCAGTTATTATTGTTCCGTTAGTTGAGCCCATATCTCTAACAGTATAAATATCATCTCCATTTCTTAATATTTCACAGTGTATATTAGAAATGCCCTTATCCTTAATTTGAGTGTGGTAATCTCCTATTAGGAAATTAGTTGAATATGGGTCTCTTCCTAGCCTTATAACTTGATTCTGTTGCACTTCGAATTTTGTGGTATCTCTGTATTCGCCGTTACTACCAATAATGGTCATGATATGTTTTTCCCCCTGCAATTGAATTCTGAGAAAAACATCCGGCCTTAATTTTACAATTAAAGGATGCTGTCTATTGACTTCCAACCCTGTTATTTCTTCGAAATTAAGGAACTGCTTTATATATTTAAGGATTAGACCTGAATATCCTCCTATTATTTTGCCGCTAAATATAATCATTGAAGCCTCCTGAATCTATTACGTTCATGCATTAATTATAAGATAATTTTTGTATTGTTAGGCATTCTTCTTATTCTACTTTATCGTAAGACTAAGAAAAAGATTGCACTTTCAACGCGACCCCAAATTGCCGTCGAAACTCGACGTCAACAACTATAAAGTTCAGCTTGCCAAAGTGGAATCTAAAGCGAGAACTATGCATACAAATGGAATACGATGCCAACACTAAAAGTTATTCAAAAGTTTGGTTGCTAGAATCATTGTCTGATGGCGGTGTACAAAAAAGGGACATGCTGGATTCCAAATATAATGGTACATTATCTATCCCTACGATTGCGATAACTCGTGCAGTTACCGATTTTTTAATCAGTCTTTATGGAAAAACCAACTATACAGGGATGTATTGCTCCAAATTAGTCTATTCGACTTTTATTTCTTATGTTGATCTTGATTCTAACCGTACCAGTATGCATGTTAAGAATTTTTTCAGCAAAGAAAAGAATGACAGAAATAAAGATGTAACTTATGCCTGGATTGGGGTTTCACCGGACGATATATATTGGTCAAAAAAATTGACTTTGCCTATTGCTTCCTTGGGTTTATTTAAAAATGCGATTTGGTTTGATAAAAATTTGCAAGGTGAGAAAATCATGCCCGCGTCAATTAAATAATTGATTATCAAATATTATCCCCTATGTTTATTTCATAGGGGATAATATAATATAATATATTCTGGATAATAAAAATGAAATTAAAAACTAGCATTAAACAATTGATATGTTTATTCTTTATTTTTTTAATAATGAATTCATTTTCATTGGTCAATTCTGAAATACTCTATAGCTACGGTAACTATAATATTTACAAAATTGATTCCGATAAACAACAAATCAAAACAATATTTCACTTTAATGAAGATGGCAGGCATAACATAGGTGCATCTATTGATTCTAAGGGAAATATTTATGTTCTCATAGCTCTACCTTTTTTGTTCGCGGGAGCATTTTATTTGTGCTGCTGCTTTGGGCAAAGATGGAATCCTTTTGTTGCACCTTTACCTTGGGTAGTATTTGAGTTACTGGCTTCTAATTATATTTTGCATTTCCCAGCAAGTATGTCATTGACACAGTCTTTTTCCAGCCCCTATTTATTAACAGCTAAAATAGGGGGCGGTATTGGCATTTCATATTTAATATTATTAAGTAATTTTTTATTAGCCAGTAAAAAATATAGTATTAAGATTAAACTTGTCAGGAAAAGCTATAAGTATTGGTAAATTATTTCTGGCAATTTTTTTCTTGATTGCTGGTGTAATGTTTATAAAATATTAGATTAAGGAGAATAAGATGAAAAGATCAATAAGTTTATTAATTATAGCAACGGGGTTACTAACGACAACAGGTTTTGCAGATACAAAAGACAATCTACCTACTATGCAGGAAATACTCAAAACTCATAGATATGAAGATAAAATAGATAGGGATATCAATTCAACTGCTTTTTATTCAATGGCATTAATATATACACCTTTAGTTTTTGCAAAAGATGATATTAATAGATCGTCTGGAATTGTTGGGGTGGCTTTATCGGCTGGACTGGGTTGGTTTTACCAAAATATGGATAAAGGGCTTTTTGAAAAGTCCTATGATTCATATCTAAAAAAAATTAAACCTGAAATGGAAGAGAAAGAAAAGGATGAAATAGCATATTCGGAATTAAAACTTATCTCAGATCAACATAAAACTATGAGGTTGACAGGATCATTAGTGTTCGCTGGACTTGGAGGATTGATGGCAGCTACGGACTTTAACAACAGCGGAGATATAGCAGATGGTCAGGATAACGCTGAATATATTAGGCTATCTGGTTATGGTTTTATGTTGTGGGGATTATACGAAGCTATCTGGGGGACTACGCTATTTGAAGAAATTGTAACAAAATACGAAGCAAATAAATCAAAAGAAAATATTAAAATATCAGTTAATCCAGGTTCTGATTCTATTGCATTACGCGGCTCATACAGTTTTTAATATATAAACCTTACCTGATGCCATAGTTTTTATTGATTATTAGCTCATAACAAAAATTATATAGCAGGTAATCATTGTCTAAATAGCAGTATGTTATTAATTATACTCATAGATTCTCCTTTCATCGTTAATTTATACGAGTTATGAACCACTCGGTCTAGAATAGCTAGTTATGGCAGAATAAAACTGAGCAATGGGGCCATGTAAAATTGAGCCACTTGTTTCTTCTGAAGTGCAAGCTTGGATCATCTAAGATTTTTTGAGTATAACCTTGAAAAGAAAGGGCACACCTAACGGCATGCCCTTTCTTTTCAAGGTATAAATAATTTATATTGTCGTTATACCGACTTGATCATTACAAGCAGCATCTTGAATTTTTCCTGTGCGTCAACAGCGTGCGGCTTATTTGCCGGCATAATGACCATCTCGCCGCTTTTCACAAGCAACGGACTACCCGAGATAGTTATCTGTGCTTCACCTTCAACTACCTGAACATACGCATCAAACGGCGCAGCATGTTCGCTCAGCCGCTGGCCTTTGTCAAAAGCAAACAAGGTAATAGTTCCGGCTTTCGCGTTAACGAGCATCCGGCTCACCACCGAATCATCCTGATAATTAACCAGTTCACCCAGATTCTTTACCTGTCCAATCAGACTCTCTTTTTTTTCATCAAATCCGGACATTGGAACAACCTCCTTTTCTTTTAATATTTATACTACTTTTAATCAAGGTTAAGAGATCTTATTTACTGTATCCCGTGCATTGCGCGGGATACAGTATTGTTTTTAAATCCAGACCAGAAACACTAGAGCACCTTGAGAAACCTTAGTATCCTTTATCATCCCAACAGTATTTCTTCAAGATCTTCTTCCGCTGTTTTAATAGGTTGGATATTGAAGTTCTTCACCAGCACATTCAAAACATTTGGAGACACGAAAGCTGGCAGTGTCGGTCCCAGCTTAATATTCTTGATACCAAGAGAGAATAACGTTAACAGGATACAAACCGCTTTCTGTTCATACCATGACAGCACAATTGACAGAGGCAGATCGTTAACGCCGCATTCAAAAGCTTCCGCCAATGCCGAGGCAATTTTGATAGCTGAGTAGGCATCATTGCACTGCCCGATATCGAGTAAGCGAGGAATCCCCTCGACAGTTCCAAAATCCAACTTATTGAACCTGAACTTCCCACAAGCAAGTGTGAGAATAACTGTATCTTCAGGTGCTTTTGCTGCTAAGTCAGTATAATAATTCCGGCCAGGCTTCGCACCGTCGCAGCCGCCTATCAGAAGAAAATGTTTGATCTTTCCGGCTTTTACCGCGCCAATAACTTTATCCGCAACACTCAATACCGCGTTATGCCCGAACCCTACAAGAATATTCTTTTCATTTTTATCTTCTTTAAAACCGCCAAGCGCCAATGCCTTTTCAATAGCTACACCGAAATCATTTCTATCATTGATATGTTTTACTCCTGGCCAGGCCACTAGTCCGGTAGTGAATATCCTATCGAAATATGAACCTTTTGGTTTTTGAATACAGTTCGTTGTCATGATGATAGCACCTGGGAACGCATCGAATTCTTTTTGCTGTTCCTGCCAGGCCCCGCCGTAATTACCGACAAGGTGGCTGTACTTCTTAAGTCCCGGATACCCATGAGCCGGCAGCATTTCTCCGTGAGTATAAACATTAATTCCCTTGCCTTCAGTCTGCTTCAGCAGTTCCAGCAAATCGAGAAGATCATGCCCGGATACGAGAATCGCCGGACCTTTTTTGACGCCGGTAAACACTTCCGTCGGAGTTGGATGTCCGAAAGTATCAGTATGCCCCTTATCTAGTATTTCCATACAGGTAAGATTAACTTTTCCTAATTCCAGATTCAAAGCAATCAACGCATCGATATCCAAAGAATCATCAGCAAGCGCATCTAGTCCTTTATGAATAAACGATGAAACTTCCTCACTTTCCTGCCCGAATACGGATGCATGATGCGCATACGCCGCCATACCTTTAAGTCCATACTTCAATAATTCTTTAAGGCTTCTCACATCTTCATTCAATGACTGATTACTCATAATACCGAACTTCTCAGCTTGTATTACAAGCTCCTCGTATTGAGCCGCTGGAACATAATATGCCGCAGCAGGCAAATATCCCGAAAATTCTTTAGTATATATTTCTTTATACACCCTGAGAAATTTTTCTTTTATCTGAGTTTTTATGATTTGCGACTGCGCAATAATTGACTCTAGCCGCTGAGGATCAAAATCAACATTGGTAATCGTCGTAAAAAGCCCGTCAACAACAAACTTATCAACTTCTTTATCTCTGAATCCCAGTTCCCTGGAACGTTTAGCATAAGCCGCTATACCTTTAAGATTTTCTATAATCAAGTCCTGTAATGCCGATACTTCCGGCGTTTTACCACAGGTACCCACGAGCGTACATCCCTGACCTTTCGCTGCTTGTTCACATTGATAGCAAAACATTGTTATCCTCCTGAATTTTGTTTATCGCTTTAATAGCGTTCATTTGCCATTCAAAAAATCAACCCGACACCTCCCCTTTTATACTTATTATCTTTTCAGAATAAGGAATAGGCCTATTAGCACGTTTGAGGGCTTCTTGGGCTATCCGGGCTAATCCCCGACAACAGGGAACCTGCATAATAACCACCGTAATTGAAGATACATTTCCTTCTTTTATAATATTTACCAGTTTTTCTATATATCCTTCGGTATCATCAAGTTTCGGACAGGCAATAACAACGGCACGATCTTTCACAAAATCCCGATGAAAATTACCATAACTGAAAGCACAGCAATCTGCGGCAATAAGAAGATTCGCACCCTGAAAATAACCCGCGGCAGGACTAACAAGATGGAGCTGCACTGGCCACTGCCTTAACTGAGAAGGACAAGCCGCCGCGTCAACTGGCGTTTGAGGAACAACAGGCGTATCCCGAAACTCGTGAACAGCAGTGCCAGGACAGACTTTTCGGTTCTCCTTGAGATGTTTTTCTACAGCGGTTTCGTCAAACCGGGCAACATCCCTGGTTACTATTTTCAGAGCGTCCTTGGGACATTCTCCGATACAGGCGCCCAGCCCGTCACAGAACTGCTCTTTAATTACTCTGGCTTTTCCATCGATTATTCGGAGCGCCCCTTCAGCACAGGCTACAACGCAATTACCACACCCATCACATTTAGCTTCATCAATATCAATAAATTTTCTAAGTACCATGTGTTTCTCCTGCTCTCTTTTTTTGTTATGTCTCTATAATGCCATTAAAAAGACAAGAATTCCTTGACTTAAGTCAAGTCGTTGAAATTTATAATTAATCCTTAAACATACTCCATAGAAGGCACACGACTTACTTCGGTCAGGTGAGGCGAGCATTCCTCTCAATCATTTCCCCTTAGGTTAATAGATGTTCCGGAAAGTAATTTTATTCTAAACGAGTAAATACTCCCGCTAGGAGAGCCGAGCGGGAAACTACCTCAGAATCATTTGTTGGATTGGGTAACAGATTTAATCAATGTTGTATCAAGCTGCCCTGGCAGGTTCAATATCCAGTAGCCGAAGCATGTCCTGAATCTCCGTCACAGGACTCTGGCAAGTATAATTTTTACAAATATAAACAGTTGATTTACCATTAACTGATTTGTATTCTGCCAGGTAAGGCGCTACTGAAAGGATTTCATCCTTTGCGCCTTCACTTAGCCGGAACAAGACTACCCGATTCGAAATATATTCTTGATGAACAATGGCAATCATTTCTTCTGTTGCAGGCGAAGAGGGATCACCAACAATAACTATTTCATAAGAAGGTCCTTCTTCATAAGCTTTTGCGATCATGAACTGAGTATATGCAGCAGGAGTCTGTTTTATTTTTTTTGAGAAAGTCATAGGTATTTCATGCGCTTTATCTTCGAGCGATACGTCTCCCGTCATACGGGATAACATAATCAATACCAGCATAGCAACAGAATTTCCCGAAGGAATTGCATTATCGTACAGTTCCTTTTGACGCACATACAATATTTCTCCGTCATCAGCAGTCATAAAAAATCCACCATTATCCTTATCCCAGTAATGGCTTATCAATCCTTTAGAGAGATTAACCGCTACCATAAGATTATCAGGATCAAACGCTGTCTCATAGAGCTCCACAAGTCCCCACATAAAAAAAGAATAGTCATCAACAGTCGCAATTTTGACAGAATCATCGCCGCTACTATGCATAAGCCGATTATCAATCGTCATCATTGTTCTGCTAATGTAATCAGCTGCTCTCTTCGCAACAGTATAATAACGAGGCTCCTCAAACACCTGAGCAGCTTTAGCCAGCGCCGCTATCATAAGGCCATTCCAGTCGGCTAATATTTTAGTATTTTTTCCTGGTATCGTCCTTAATGACCTTACGGCATAAAGTATTTCCTGCATTACCGCAACTAGCTTTTTCAGGTCTGCTTCTTTCATGTTCTTCTCCCGGGCAAAAGAAGATAATGGTTTCTTCATAAATAAAATATTTTTGCCGGTCTTCTTCCCTGAAGCTTCATCATAGTAATTCCCCTCTTTTTCTACGGAAAAAAGTGAGATGAATAATTTCGATTCCTCCAATCCCAGCAACTCTACAATCTCATCATAGGACCACAAATAGAATCTCCCGTCCTCACCTTCGCTGTCAGCATCCTGAGAGGCATAGAAACCGCCTTCCAGCGATACCATATCACGGAGAACATATTCAATTGTGTTCTGGGCAATTTCCTTATAAAGGTCATGCTTCGTCACTTGATAAGCAATCGTATAGGCCATAGTCAGCATTGCCTGGTCATATAGCATTTTCTCGAAATGAGGCACATGCCATTTCCGGTCAGCCGAATATCGATGGAACCCAAACCCGAGATGATCGAAAATACCTCCTTGATGAATCGATTGAAGGGTCTTCTCAGCCATTTCCAAGGATCGATTATTTCCCGTCATTGTATAATGATTCAAAAGGAAGAGGATCGTATGCGGCATCGGGAATTTTGGAGCCGCTCCGAATCCCCCGAATTCCTCATCAAATTGATGAGATAATTGCAGGAAGGTATCGTTCATAACCGTGGAAGGCAATACTTCCTTGTCTCCCAGGTCCGAAAGCCGGGAAAGGTCTTTCAATACATTGTTTGCAGTCGTTAACAAATCATTCCTATAATAAGTCCATAATTTTTTCATTCTGGAAGTAAGCTCCAGCAACCCTATACGATTCGAAGTACTTAACTTAGGGATATAAGTAGTTGCAAAAAATGGTTTCTTATCCGAGGTCATAATTATATGTAACGGCCACCCACCTGTCTCAGAAAGCATTTCACAAACAGCCATAAATAGCTTGTCCAGGTCAGGACGGTCTTCCCGGTCAACCTTAACCGGCACAAAAACGCGATTTATAGCCGCGGCAATATCCGGATCTGAAAAGGACTCCCGTTCCATTACATGGCACCAATGACAGGCAGAATAGCCGATAGAAAGTAAAACAGGTTTATCTTCAGCCTTCGCTTTTTCGAACGCTTCCTCTCCCCAGGGATACCAATCTACAGGGTTATACGCATGTTGGAGCAGATAAGGACTATGTTCATTTATGAGCCTGTTAGCTCGATTTTTCATATTCACGCTCCTTCTCTCAAGCAGCTAGAACTCTAGACAGTAATTCTTCCGGTTCCTCTGGAATAGATGAAAAATCTCCCCTTAATATCTTAAGCGCAGTCTTCTCTGAACTGATCTCTTTCTCGGTACGCACTCCGAGACGGCGTATCAGGCTCAAAGGAAGGGACCATCCTTGTAATGCCTGCTGGAGAAAGAACAAGCCGACTACCCCTGGCAACAGAAACCAATATTTGCTTTTTGTAAAACCTAAGATTGTACTTACAACAGTAACGGCAGATAAATTAGTTGTCAGTACCCGTTCAGTATCCCATTCCATTTCCAACTCGCTTATTTTAGTTGAAAGTTCAGCTTTAGATTTGCCCGCGTAGTTGCGAATATCTATGACCGTATGTTGATAGATTTCGTTGTTAATTTTCTCAGCGGCAGGTACTTCTTGCCGTTCAGATACCGGAGGGATACCACCGCTGGCATATTGAACTTGAAGACGAGTGAGCGCATCTTTAACTTCCTGTACATGTCCGTCCACCCGAACGTGAGGCCAAATATATTGAACAATACCATCAGGATCAATCAAAACGGTACTGCGTTCCAATCCCCAGTCAGCTTCCTTTCCGCTCCTTTGCTTTACTTTCCATGCACCATATTTTTGGATGAACTCGTGGTCAGGATCACTAAGGAGAGTAATCTCAATGCCGTACTTATTAACAAACCGTAAATGGCTTTCAACAGGATCAGGACTAATTCCTAGTATTTCAGTATTTAACTGTCCGAATTCGTCACGCGCAGCAGTGAATGCCCGCGCTTCTTTCGTACATCCGGAAGTATCATCTTCCGGATAAAAATAGACAACAACCCATTTACCTAGATAATCCGAAAGACAGCGTTCAAGTGAATTCTGATCTCTTAAACAGAATTCGGGAGCTTTCTGACCAATTTTAATAGTGCCCATTGTTCGAGCCATATATATCCCCCCTTTTAAAACCTTTTAGGTTTTGGGGTATTATAGTAGGCTTCGTTAAATAATCAATATCAGATTTAGTGAGTAATTAATGAATATCCCGCTTCATCAATCTGCCTCCCATTACTTCATGCACATCGCTGATGGTGACAAAAGCTCTTTCATCAATCTCGCTGACAATTGATTTGAGTTTTGATATCTCAAGACGAGTCACTACCGAATAGAGAACACTTTTCGAGTGACCGGAATAGCCGCCTTTTCCATGGATCAATGTAACCCCCCGGCCAAGCCTTGCCATAAGGGCTTTCGCAATGACCTCAGGTTTATCTGAGACGATCATGACAGCTTTTGATTCATCCAGGCCCTCGATAGTAAGGTCAATTATCTTAAAAGCGATGAAATATGTCACGATAGAGTACATGGCCCTATCCCACCCGAACACGAGCCCTGCGCTGCTCAGTATAAATAGGTTAAAAAACATAACAATTTCGCCGACAGAAAACCCGGTTTTTTTATCAAGGACAATAGCCACAACTTCCGTCCCGTCAAGAGATCCTCCATACCGGATAATCAGTCCGACCCCAATCCCGACAATAATGCCGCCGAAAACCGAGGCAAGAAAAATATCGTCGGTCAAAACCGGGAACGGATGAAGAAACGTAACCCAAAGTGATAACGAGAGCACCGAAAACAAAGTAGAAATTGCAAAACTTTTACCGATTTGTTTATATCCGAAAATAAAAAAAGGAGTATTAAGGGCAAAGATAAAAAGTCCAAGCGGGAATTTGGTGACATAGCTCAAAAGGATCGATATACCGACAACCCCGCCATCAATAATGTTGTGAGGGACCAGAAAAAGATCAATACCCAGTGCGGCAAAAAATGACCCCAACAACAAAAAGAATATTTTTCTGACAACTTTAAAATAAGAACTAAAATGACTCGGCAATGGTGGAGCTTCCCTTCAGCGGTTTCTTATAAAGTATAGCATAACCGGCATAAATTGACACAGCTATAATGGTTTTTTGAGGCAGGCAGGTGTACGGGCGTACCGTCGGCACGTCCCTTCCCGGAGAACCCTTCAGAACCGTCCGGAATATATCATCTGTATAAGCAGCCAGATACCAAAAACAACTGCCATGAGATACCCGACAAAACTAATGATCGGAAACCCAAAAAGCATTGGTCCCTTATCAATCTGCATAACCAGCGATGAACCGATGATTAAAGAAGCGACTACCACCGCGAACGCAATGCGGTTGCTGGCACTATCAACAACATGAGTCATATGATCAAGTCCCTGATGCTCAAGGGTAACAACAGCTTTTCCCTTTTTCAAGCGCGCAATTATTTTTCTAAGATCTGAAGGTAATAGCCGTAAATAGAGACTGAAACTGCGAAAATATGCAACTAACCTGGGTAACTGTTCAAAAACATTAAAACTTCGAAACATCATCGTCTGCACGTATGGTCTCATATAGCCTATAATATCGACATCAGGGTCCAATTTTCGCGCAACGCTTTCGAGGACAATAAGTACTTTTATCATAAGCAGCAAGTTAGTTGGAAAAAGTATATGATACCGGCGTATAATGCCCATCATATCAGCAAATGCGGATTGCAGCTTCAATTGTCCGAGCGTCAGATAATAATAACGGTCAATAACCTCAGCCATATCCGCCTTCAGATTATTCATATCAATATCTGCAGGAAGAAGGTCCATCATCGAAAAAATATTTACCATTCCCTGGGCATCTTTATTCACAAATGCCGTCAGCAAATTATTGAGCATCAATGCAGTTTCGTCATCCAGCCTTCCCGTAATACCATAATCAATCACCGCCACAACATTGTCCTTAATAATAAATATATTTCCAGGATGCGGATCTCCATGAAAGAATTTGAACTCAAAAATTTCTTTAAAATAAATTTCGATCGCCCTATGTGCTATCATCTTAATATCGGCATGCACCTGCTTTAAGCTGCGGATATCAGAGATCTTAATGCCATCAACATACTCAACGGTAAGAACTTTCGGCGAACAGAAATTAATATAAACTTTTGGAACAAAAATACGATTATCACCTTCAAAATTTCTTCGAAATCTCTCAACAGACTGGGCTTCCAGAATAAAATCAAGCTCCCTGCGGATCGATTGAGCGAACTGATGCACAATTTCCACCGGACGATATATCCTGCTTGAAGGAATATATTGATTGAGCAAATTGGCCAAATCAAACAAGATGCCAATATCAGTTTCGATAATTTCTTTTATATACGGGCGCTGGATTTTGACTGCGACATACTCTCCGGTCTTAAGAAGCGCTTTATGGACTTGAGCAATAGACCCTGTAGCAATCGGTTGTTCATCAAATATCCTGAATAAACTTTTTATTGTATGACGCAACTCCCGTTCTACTATCAGCTTAGCGTCTTCTGACTTAAACGGAGGTAATTCGTCCTGTAATTTTTCCAGTTCATTAAGATAATCTTCCGGAAGAATATCAGACCGGACACTGAGAACTTGCCCAAATTTAATAAATGTCGGGCCAAGTTCTTCTATCGCCAAACGCAAACGCTGTGCCGGAGACAATGCCATGATAACCTGTAACCGCCGTCCGCTAAACTTCTTGATAACCAGACTTACCGGCAGTTTATCAACAATATCTTCAAAGCCATATTTAATTAAAATAAATAATATTTCCCGATACCGCTTTACATTTTGGTAACGCTTCTTTGAAGAAAATGGGAACATAATTATTTACTTTCACTTTTAGCTAAGTCCTCTAATAATTCGATTCTCTCCCTCAGGTCCTGAAGGTCAAGATTAACTAGTTCCAGAACCTCTAATCTTCTTTTTACTTCATCAAACTCTTCTCTCGTGACGAGCCCCAGATCACGAACATCATTCTTGATGATATCTTTTATTCGGCGCATATTATCTTTATTAATCTGTTCACCTTCCTGCATTATCGTATCAACTACCTTCATCCGGTCTTTGGCCTCTACCTCCCCCTGCTTCACAAGATCGTCAACAATATCCTCGACTTTTTTTTTGGTAAGAGATATCGACCCAATTCCAAGAAGCAAAGTTTTCTTTATAAAATCATTTAGCATAACTCCCCCCCCTTGCATAACAACGTATCACAATTGATCTTTCTATTGTTGTTACAATATTATCAGCAATATATTACTATCAGGCGACACTGATTTCATTATCCAGATAAACATCCTGAACAGTATGAAACAGATCGATTCCTTCATTCATCGGGCGCTGGAATGATTTCCGGCCGATAATCAAACCCATACCTCCTGCCCGCTTATTAATAACAGCAGTCCTTACAATTTCTGCCAGGTCTTCTTTGCCGGCCGATTCTCCACCTGAATTGATCAACCCGACTCTTCCCATGAAGCAATTGACAACCTGATAGCGGGCTAAATCAATAGGATGCTCACTGGAAAGTTCCGTATATACCTTCTCATTTGTTTTTCCGAACTTTAAAGCATTAAACCCGCCATTGTTAATGGGCAGCTTTTGCTTCACAATATCTGCCTCGATCGTCACTCCCAAATAGTTGGCCTGCCCAGTTAAATCAGCTGCAAAATGATAGTCCTGAGTACTTGTCTTAAACGCGGGATTACGCAAATAAGCCCAAAGCACAGTCACAAGTCCGAGGCTATGGGCATAGCTGAACATCTTTGACACTTCCTGAATCTGCCGATCACTTTCACTCGACCCGAAATAAATAGTAGCACCGACAGCAACAGCTCCCATGTCAAAAGCCTGATCTACATTACCAAATAGAATCTGATCATACTTGTTTGGATACGAAAGAAGCTCATTATGGTTAAGCTTAACGATAAAAGGTATCTTATGAGAGTATTTTCTTGCGACTGCACCCAGGATCCCCAACGTCGAGGCAACCGCATTGCAGCCTGACTCAACTGCCAATTTAACAATATTTTCAGGATCAAAATATTCCGGATTAGGCGAAAAAGCTGAGCCCGCAGAATGCTCTATACCTTGATCAACAGGCAGAATAGACAAATAACCCGTACCTGCCAATCGACCGGCATTGAATATCGTCTGCATATTCCTGAGTACAGCCGGAGAACGATCGGAAACCGACATAACCTTATCTATAAAAAATGGTCCGGGTACGTGGAGTTGATCACTGGAAACAGTTCTGCAATGATGATTAAGCAGGTCTTCCGATTCACTACCAAGCAACGCGACAATTCTATTTAACATAGCTCATCCCCCCCTGTGCGACTTTCGGGCTATTATAGGAGCAACAGGGAAAAAGGCAAGTGAGTAAATCTAACGAAAAAATTAGGGACGTTTAATTAAACGCCCCTACTAAATATGTTAACAAAAGAGTTATCCGGACATCGTGAAAATCTAGCCCACCATTCCAAATTGGTTGGGAACAACTTTGATACACGTATATGATAATGGCAGATCACGAAAATAATTCACGGTGTCCATTAAACAGCTATTTTTCTGGTTATTATCATCGGGTTTAAGCATTCCCCGTTCATCATAGGACTTCACAACTATGTTATCTTTATTATTCCGATAATACATCTCTATTTTTAAGGCGCCGGTTTCATAATATTCTCTTGAGATCCCGTCTAATTTATCGTTTTTATAGTACATTTCCAATTTCAAGGCACCACTTTCGTAATACTCTCTGGTAATACCATCTAATTTTTCATTTTTATAGGTTGTTTCTCCCCATAAAGCCCCGCTTTCATAATACCCTTTCGAAATACCATGCTGTTTATCATTCTGGTAATCCATTTCGAATTGGATAATCCCATTTTCAGAGTACCCACGAGAAAGCCCGTTCATTTTATCATTCTGATATTTCATTTCCAGCTTTAGACTGCCATTTTCGTAATATTCCCGGGATATCCCATCCAACTTATCATTTTTATAACTCAATTCATACTGAAGCTTGCCACTTGGATAATACGTTCGGGAAATACCATACTGTCTCCCGTTGCTATAACTTCCAGCCGACTTAAGTGTCCCATCCTTATAATATTCCCTCGATATTCCATTGAGTTTATTGTTTTTATAATTCATCTCATACTGAACCCCGCCATCTTGATAATATTCAACTGATAACCCTTCAAGCTTATCATTCTTATACATACATTCACCCCATAACATCCCGTTTTCATAAAAACTTTTGGAGAGTCCATTTTGTTTATCGTCCTTATAATTTGATTCAAAATGAAGTTGACCGTTTTCATAATATCCTCGGGATATCCCATCCTGGTTATCATTTTTATAATTAATTTCCAACTTAAGAATTCCTTTCTTCTGAAGTTCTTTTTTCGAGCATTCAAATGATTCGTTATGCTGGGAAATAACGTCCCCGTCAGGTCCGATAACCAAGTAATTAACCTTCTGTTTACCATTATAAAATATATGTTCCATAACCCCCTCTTCATATATTTTCGTATTCATAATTAATGTTTTCCCATTCATACCCCCAACTCCTTTTCCTAGCGATATTACGACGACAATAATATCATCTTTATTATATAATAACAATCATTTTATTTACATTTTATTATATATATATTTATGATTTTACCAGACATATCATACATCAGATCAATAGATCAATCTCACAATAAGAGCATAACAACAACAAATAACAAGACAAAAAAAAAACCTCAAAGACAAACTCCACACACAATAAACAAAACAAAAAAAAATCTAATAGCTACTATTTTCTATATAAAACATATTAAATACAAATTAACTTTATTAAAAAATGCATATCCGAAACAATCATTATTCAATCAACACAACATTAACCTATATCTATATTAATAATCAGAAATATTATGGCCAGTAATTGGAAAATCGAGAACAAGGGAGTGATCACTTTATTCAGCGTGATAAAAAATCATATTTTAAGGATATTGCCATTGTCATCATTATTTTTTTTTGTTAAAATATTTACGTTAGGGTTTTAAAAACGTTAATCGTTATTACCTACAACACTGGTTTAACGGTGTTTTATTTATATCAAGGAGAGTCACATGATATCAGGAACAATAAAATGGTTTAATGCAACTAAAGGATATGGATTTTTAACTCCGGATGATGGATCTAAGGACCTATTTATACATTATTCTGAAATCCAATCTGAAGGGTTCAAAACTCTTAATGAAGGCGACAAAGTAACATTCGAAGTTGGCGAAGGCAAAAAAGGCCCATGCGCTGTGAATGTCAACTTAATGTAATCAACAATTTATTTTAAATAGCACCAACAAAGCACCGGAAGTTCCGGTGCTTTTATTTTAACCTGACAGCTTTAACAGAAATAGTATTATTAATTACAACTTTGTCTCCCTTGCAATCACGCCTATTTACTATTTTCAAAAGAAACCCGCTTATATGCAAATATTTCTTTCTATACGTTCGATAGCTAACGCTCCGAGCCTGGCAATAGTATCAAGAACAATTTTATTAGAAAGAGTCAATACTTGCTCAGGATTCTCAAAATTAAAGCCGACAACGCCTTTAGCTCTTCCGATGGTTGATACCGGCAAATAATAAGCAGCAGACTGAGGCAAAGTGTCAGAACTGATACCTGCAGGCTTATTATTCGCCCATACCCAATTGGCAACCCCCAATTCTTTCATATTCATTGGGAATCCTGGAGTAGCAGTATTGATCATTAACTTTGATTCCTGGGGGATTAAAAACACTACCTCACACGGATATATCTGCTTAGCATGTCGAATAATTGTGGAGCCGACCTGGTCAATACTTTGAGCAGTAATCAGCTCTTGGCTCAAGCCGTAAAGAACCGTATTCTTAGCTTCGCTCTGCCGCGCAAACTCTACCTTTACACGCAAGTCAGACGCAAGATTACTAATGACAACAGCTACAGCCAGATAAATAATAAAAGTAATGAAATATCCCAGATCAATCGCCCCGCGGTGAATACCAGAAGGCAAAAAAACACTGGCAAAAATAAAGATGCTTATAAGAGCAGCAAAAACAGATGGGCCTCTTCTAAAAAAAAGAGAAATCCCAATAATTGGCAACAACAATAAAAACAACAATGTCGCCTCTCCTATAGCATTCCGGAAAAGAAATCCAAAAAAAGATACAACAACAACAGCCAAAAGGCTTACGAGATAACTGGAAATACTAATATGTATCCGTTTCCTCTTCTTCTTGGGAAGGAACTGCTTTCCATGCCCCGCAAAAAGGAATAAATCAACATCACGTATACGCTGCATAAAATTATTGTTTATAGGGGAAAACAAACCAAACCTGTTTGGTTTTCCCATAGCTATCTTAGTAATATTGTGACTGTTGACATACCGATAGATTTCTTCAGCAATTGAATCCCCTTTAATCCATACGATCTGAGAGCCGAGATCTTTAGCTAGCTCTAATGCGTCAGTCAGCCACTTTTGCTCTCTATCCGATATAGTTTTATGACTGGGCGTTTCCACAAAGAGTGTTACCCATTCTACATCGAGATCTGAAGCAATCTTAAAAGTAGAACGTACCAGCTGCTCAGCATAGGGGCTTGCGTATATCGCCAGCAAAAGCCTCTCTTTAGTAGGCCAAGGTCCGGTAATAGCTTTTGCACGCATATATTTACGCATATCAAGATCTACCCTTCCGGCCACATAACGAAGGGCTAATTCCCGCAAAGCCAAAAGATTACCTGCACGAAAAAACCTTTGAGCAGCCTGACCAGCCATATCCTTCATATATACTTTCCCTTCCTGCAATCTCTTGAGCAATTCTTCCGATGGCAGATCAATAAGTTTGATTTCAGAGGCAATCTCAAAAAAAGTATCAGGAAGCGTTTCCCTCACAATAACATCCGTAATTTGACGAATTGTTTCATTGACGCTTTCGAGATGCTGAACATTAAGTGTGGTATAAATATTTATTCCGGCATTAAGAATTTCTTCAACATCTTGATACCGCTTCAGGTTTCGAAGTCCAGGACCATTGGTGTGAGCGAGTTCATCCACCAGAACAATTCGTGGTCGACGCACAAGGATTGCTTCCAGATTCATTTCTTTCAACTGAATACCACGATAGCTGTAAACTAATGACGGAACTATTTCCATTCCTGCAAGAAGTGCTTCAGTCTCCGCCCTCCCATGCGTATCAACCGTACCAACAACAATATCGAGACCCTCTTGCTTTCTTAACTTTGCATCAACAAGCATAGCATAAGTCTTGCCGACCCCGGGAGCAGCTCCGAAATAGATAGTCATCTTTCCTCTGGCCTGCCCTGGTTCTTCCTTACTAGCCGTCTCAAGAAAGGATTCGGGACTAGGCCTTGTATCATCATTATCTCCCATCACTAACTCCTTTTTCTTCGCTGGTCCGCATCTGGTCCAGAGCCCTATTTAGTTTCAGGACATTAACCCTATTAACCCCAAGAAAACTTAGCTGACGCCGTTCAGCGTGATTCGAAACTATGCTACGAAGACTTCCCTCCTTCATGCGCCTTGCACGGGCAACACGCGGGACCTGCAACAAGGCAGATTCAATGCTGATATCAGGATCCAGCCCGCTCCCTGATGCCATAACCATATCCGCAGGCAAAACCCCGTTACTACCCAGGTGCCGGAGCAACTCTACCCTTCCTTTCACCTTATCTAACAACTTACTATTTGTCGGACCTAATTGTGAACCGCCGGAAACCAGAGAATTATAGGGATATCCCAGAGTCGCCGAAGGGCGTGACCAGAAATATTCTTCGTCAGTAAAAAACTGGCCAATTAATGCTGAACCGACAATTTTCTTCTCGGAATTGAGTATCAGACTTCCGTTAGCCTGGATTGGGAAGAGGACTTGCCCTACAACCGTTATAACCAAAGGGTAACCAACAGACAATAACATGAAAAATGCAAAAAAAAGTATAATTGCCGTTTTCAACTGAGACATCCCCCTTTTTTTACTTAGATTGATAGTTATAATCAAATAATATTAATAATCAGATCAATAATTTTTATACAAATAAAGGGGGTTACGATACCACCCAGTCCATAAACAAACAAGTTATACGTCAGCAAGTCAGATGCTGCCATGGAATGTGACCGTACACCTTTCAGGGCCAGAGGAATAAGTGCCGGAATAATGAGAGCATTAAAAATGACAGCAGAAAGAATCGCACTATAAGGATTAGCGAGATGCATAATGTTAAAAATGTTCAGTTGCGGATAGAGAGAAGATAACGATGCCGGTATAATCGCGAAATATTTTGCGATATCATTAGAGATGCTAAAAGTAGTAAGTGTGCCTCTGGTCATGAGTATTTGCTTTCCTATCTCAACGATATTAATAAGTTTCGTAGGATTACTATCAAGATCGATAATATTCGCTGCTTCCCGGGCAGACTGCGTCCCCGTATTCATAGCTACAGCAACGTCCGCCTGTGCTAGTGCCGGTGCATCATTGGTACCATCCCCGGTCATAGCAATCATATAACCTTGCTTCTGGTAGTTGCGAATATATTCTAATTTGTCCTCCGGAGTAGCTTGTGCCAAAAAATCATCCACTCCAGCTTCCGCAGCAATTGCTGCTGCGGTAAGGGGATTGTCTCCGGTTATCATGACGGTTTTAATACCAATTTTTCGAAGTTGCAAGAACCTTTCCCGAATACCGTATTTGAGAATATCCTTCAAATAAATAACCCCAACGATGCTATTGTTATGACTTACAACCAGAGGCGTTCCCCCTGACTTTGAGATAGTAGCAACAATATTTTCAAGTTCCGGGCTGGAACTGCCACCTTTTAGTTTAACAAAATCTATAATAGAATCTGAAGAACCTTTTCGGTAATAACTATTATCAAAATCTACCCCGCTCATCCTTGTCTGTGCAGTAAAGGGAATGTACCGGGCGATTGGCGGCAATTCTCTGACTCTCAGTTGATGTTTATTTCTAGCCAGCACAACGATACTTCTCCCTTCAGGCGTATCATCGGCAATCGAGGCATAAAAGGCAGCTTCAGCAACCTCATGCTCACTATAGGCACTAATCGGAATGAACTCAACGGCTTCACGATTTCCTATGGTTATCGTTCCGGTTTTATCGAGCAGAAGGACATTCACATCACCGGCAGCTTCAATTGCTCTGCCGGATAACGCGATAACATTACTCTGAAACAACCTATCCATACCCGCAATTCCAATAGCCGGAAGAAGCGCGGCAATTGTCGTCGGTGCTAAACACACAAACAATGCGACAACCGTTGTAATCGTTACAGAACTGGTACGGCCTGTTACTACGGAACTGTACACCGATAAAGGAATAAGACTAATTACCACAAAAAGAAAAACAATTGTTAAGGCAAGCAATAACGCAGCTAACGCTATTTCGTTAGGTGTTTTCTTCCGTTTCGCGCCTTCGATCAAAAGGATCATTTTATCAAGAAAAGATTGTCCTTGCTCAGTAGTGACCATAACAACTATTTGATTCGCTATAACCTTAGTACCCCCGGTAACCGCGCTCCTGTCTCCGCCTGATTCCCGTATTACCGGAGCGGATTCTCCGGTAACAGCAGATTCATCAACCAGAGCCGCACCGGAAACCACTTCACCATCTGCAGGAATAACTTCTCCGGCTTCAACAAAAACATAATTACCTTTTTCTAATTGGTCAGAAGACACGACTTCATATTTCTCGATATAATCAGGCTTACGCAATCGTTTAGCCCGAATTTCCTGTCGTGTCTGGCGCAGTGACTGAGCACGCGCTTTACCTCTCATTTCCGAAAGCGCCTCAGCGAAATTAGAGAATAGAACAGTCAACCATAACCATACCGAAATAAACCCTGTGAACCATAAAGGTTCGGTTGTTCTTCGAAAAAGAGCATAAACAAAAAAAACAACCGTAAGAAGACTGCCGATTTCCACCATCAGCATAACCGGATTTTGCAGACGAGTTCTCAGGTCCAGCTTTTTGAATGACTCGATCCAAGCCAGTCTAAGCAAATAGGGATCAAACATTGATCGTTTACCGGAACCTTCTTCCATCGTTTCAACTCCCGGGAAATGGGCAACCCTGGCTGCCTGTCATCATAAGCTGCTCGACACCTGGCCCGAGAGCTAATGTCGGCGAAAATGTTAAAACACCAATAATCATAATTACAAGGATATGCCAAAACATGAACGATACCCCGTGAGTAGGAAGCGTGCCGTAACCCGGTGGAACATACTTCTTTTTTGCGAAAGATCCGGCCATAGCAATGATTGCAGCTACCGGCACATACCTACCGATGAACATAGATAAAGCCAACGCAATTTTGTAGTACCCAGTATTTGTATTAAGTCCGGCAAACGCACTCCCGTTGTTATTCGCGCTCGAAGCAAACGCATAGATAATCTCGCTTAATCCATGAGGCCCCGGATTAATCAACGAATTGATTCCTGCTTTAGATGAAAGGGTAATGATAAGCATTATGAGTACGACTAGCCCGGAGGTTAAGACGGCGACAACTGCCATCCGGATCTCGAACACCTCGACCTTCTTTCCGATATATTCAGGTGTTCGACCAATCATAAGGCCTGCAACGAACACCGCAATAACAACAAAAGCTAACATGGTATACAACCCCGATCCAGCTCCTCCAAAAACAACTTCACCCAATAACATAAGTACCATCGGGACCATCCCGCCTAAAGGAGTCAGGGAATCATGCATGGCATTTACTGCGCCGCATGATGTAGCCGTAGTAGCTGTTGTAAAAAGCGTAGTACCGGCAAGTCCGAAACGGACTTCTTTTCCTTCCATGTTTGGTCCGCTAACTCCCAGCTTCGTAACTAACGGATTACCCGCAGCTTCTGATACGTAAAAAATTGAAGTAAAAAACAAAAAAATGACTAGAATTACCGAATAGATTGCCCAACCCTGCCTGGTATCTTTAATCATGTAACCAAAAGTATAGGTAAGTGTGGCAGGAATAATCAAAATCAAAAATATCTCAACAATATTACTCATCGGTGTAGGATTCTCATATGGATGTGAACTATTCGCAGAGAATACGCCACCTCCGTTTGTGCCGACCAGTTTAATAGCTTCTTGTGAGGCAACCGGGCCCATAGGAATAATTTGAGGCAACCCTGCTTGAATCATGGTCGTTTGGATCGCAGGAGAAAAATTCTGAATAACTCCCTGAGAAAGCAAAACAATCGCAGCAATAAAAGAAATGGGCAGCAATACATACAAGACACTTCTCGTTACATCTACCCAGAAATTACCAATAGTGCCAGAACTACGTCGGGCAAAACCCCTAATTAAAGAAATGGCAACACTAATACCAGTCGCAGCCGATAAAAAAGACTGAAGCGTGAATCCTGCCAGCTGAGTAAAATAGCTGATTGCAGTTTCTCCGGAAAATATCTGCCAGTTGGTATTTGTTACATAGCTTACCGCGATATTAACTGCGGACCAAAAAGGAAACCCTTTGGCATGCTGAGGATTAAGCGGCAAATAATGCTGGAACATCAACAATAGAAAAAGAAAAAACAAGCCGATTCCGTTAAAAACGAACAACGATTTACTATACTCTTTCCAATCCATCTCTTTTTCAGGATAGATCCCAGACAGCTTGTAAAAAAACCGCTCAATGGGTCTGAGTAATGGATCAAGGAACAATGGCTTTCCATCATAGACACTAGCGCAATAGATACCTAACGGCTTAATGACAATAGTCAGTACAATGAAAAAAATAAGAATTTGGAAAAAATCAAAAATGATTTGAATAGTATGCATTGATATCCCCTGTATTCATGGACTTATCTGTTAATGCACAATATTCAACACTAATTAGTCATATCTGGATCGGGGATTATAGTACAAAACTATTGTTTTGACGATAGGGAGATTTCAAAAAAGCAAATTTTAGAACTTTTGTTCGAGTGCCAAACATATTTTTCCAGTTCCGTCCAAGCCAGACCTAAAGGTCATTCTGTTCTTATGCTCATTATAAGTTTCTAACAGAGTTTCCGGTTCACTAGGGCAAAGGGCTTGAACTAATGCTGATGCTCCGAAATAGGCTCCAAAATAATAATTATAATTACTGTCATTAGTTCTGCTATCATAAGAATAATAGTAAGAAGAATTATTATTTTTTATGGGTCTGGCTATTAAATAATAGGCGGCAAATATACCATCAAATATTGCTCCGGCAATTCTGTTGTTTTTGGCATTATTTGCTAAATATATCAAAGAATTATAGGATGATTGCTCTCTGCTATCTGAATCTTTACAATTTTTTAATTTTTCAAATTCACGCTCTGGTAAAGTTCTATTAACAAATATTTCACATAGACCATAAGTTAATATCGCTCCACCAACATAATATGGAGTTAGATTATAAGTCTCCCCATTAGGTATCAATATTGTAACTGCTCCTAATGTCGAAATAAAAGAACCTCCCCATACACGTGAATTGCTCATTTTATCATTATAAGAAGATAATAACTTTTCCGCTGAAACCATGTTTTCTGTTGCTGAAACAGCATATCCTCCCACTAACAACATCATAATCAAACTAACAATTAACTTCCGATTTGCCATCTTCATTGTTTGCTTTCCCCTTTAGTTTTTATTGTTCTTTAGCTTTTTTCTGCTGGTCATAGATCAAATATTTACCGACCCCGTTTTCTGTTACCTTGACTCTCCGGGCATTACTATCACAGAACAACCACGACTAAATCCGAATACCCATATCATTCTATTATTATCTGATAATATCTTTGTAGCGTCAATCAAATTAGCTGGAATATCCCTGGCTATTTGCACCCTTTTCGTCAATCGACACAAAAAGTTTGCCCCCAAAAAGGCTTTCTCCATCTGCGCCGATTACCCAATTCAAACAGCATTTTCCGCTAGGGACACTTTATTCATCTTGTACTCTATTACCTCTGAGCCTTTAATAGCTGATATAAATACCATAATACTGAGACATTGGTGGAATCACTGACTCTTCGAAGCCACAAAAAGACATTGCAGGATAACAAAGTATGTACTATATTCCCCTGGTAATAACAGCCATACCGGCAACTGAAGAAATACATTCAGGGATTAAGGGGGGGATAGTCATGGATAAGAAAAACACGGTTGGGGATCAGAATATTTTTGCTAATAGCCCGCATAACCTACAAATTAGCGCAGCTTATAATACATTCAAAAATACCTACATCCCGGAAGATGGGTCGCTAATAGATCTAATAAACTCAGAAATCGGACTATTATATAAATATATCCTGGTAAGTAATGAGCTCAGCAGTGACGACAAAGAACTCATGAGTGAAACACTTAATTCGATCGCTGAACAAGTAAAAAGCAACAAAACAAACAGGCTCATGATAGAGGGTTCATTAAACAGCATTAATGATATCGCATCAAAAACATCTGATATTGGAGAAAATTCCCAAATTATTATCTCTAATATTATTAGTATGTTCGGATGGCACTGATACCTGAAATAAACAAATATCTAGGCAAAAAACTATAAAAAATTGACTAATAGCTTTCTATATCAGAAGTAGAACTACTATCATTTTTTATCGTTGGCATATATTCCGGAGTATCTGTATTAATAACCGTATTATTAGTGCTGTTATCATTATTTATAACAGTAGAGTTATTTGTTTGTACAACTGAGTCATTGATAATCTGGACATTATTGTGCCTTCGATTTAAACCTGGATTAGTATGTGCAATAACTTCCGACTTAGTATTATCAGTAACGATATCAGGAGGTATCTCCAGATAGTTAACAATATGCTGCATTATCTCTTTGAAAACAGGTGCAGCAGCAGTACTTCCCCATATTGTCGTTGTAGGATCATCAATAATTATAGCAAGCACCATTTTAGGTTTGTCCTTCGGTAGCGCACCGATGAATGACGCGATATAGCTTCCGCGCTTGTATCTCCCGGTATTCGGGTCAACTTTCCAAGCCGTTCCGGTCTTACCAATTACGGAATATCCTGGAATATCTGCCGATGCGCCGGTTCCATGAATAACAGCCTCTCTCATCATATTTCGCACTTTTCTGGCGCTCTCTGATTTAATGACCCGCCTTATTTCAACTGTGGGGAACGTATGGACGTACTTTTCGTCATAACTTGCAATTTTCTTCACTATCTTAGGTTTGAGAAGAACTCCATCGTTACATATGGAAGAGATTGCATTAATAATCTGCAAAGCAGTAACGGAAACTGCATGACCAAAGGGGATAATTGCCCTATCAGACTCATACCATGTTTTATAGTTCCTGAATATACCCATTGATTCAAAGGGAAGATCGATCCCTGTGCGCTGACCTATGCCAAAACTTTTTACCTTTTCATAGAAAACCTTAGGAGACATCATCATTCCGATTTTCGCTGTCCCGACATTAATCGAGTCACGTAATATCTCCGTTGTTGTCAGAACTTTAGTACCGCCGGAGGAATGAGCTTCCCTTATTACCCGGCTACCAACTTCCAACGTAGGAGGACATGCAATACGGGTATTCTCGTCTACCACGCCTAAATCAAGAGCTGAAGCAATTGTAACAACTTTGAAAGTAGACCCCGGTTCATAAACAAGGGAAATAAGATCATTCATCAGTACATTTCTATCGTATTTCATGTAATTGTTCGGATCAAAGGTAGGATAAACAGCCAAGGCCAGAATATCTCCGGTCTCAGGTTCCATCGCAACAACCATACCTCTTTCCGCATTAAAATCTTCAACCGCTTTTTTTATTGCCCGCTCAGAAACAAATTGAATGTAATTATCTATTGTTAAATAGATATTCTTCCCATTTTCAGGGTGAGTGAATTTTTTGGTATGTGTAAATATCTCGTTGCCTTTTCTGTCATACTCAACTAATATCTTCCCGCCTTTGCCCTTCATATCATTATTGAAATTATACTCGATACCGGCAAAACCCTCATTATCCATTCCAACGTAGCCTAAAATATCTGAAGCACAGGTACCTTTAAGGTAAATACGCTTATCTTCACGGCTCAGCTCGAATCCATAATATGTTTCTCGCTTTATTGTTTGCAGTTCTTCATTGGAAATATTCTTTTTGACAGTAAAAAAATCGTTTATTTTTTTTAAGTTGTTCAAGATTTTGGCATAATCGACATTGAGAGTTTTCGACAAATATTGTGCATATCTTTCTTTATCTTTCACTTCAGAGGAATTAACGTAGATATAAGGTTTTTTGTATTTATCGTAGGCAAAATAAATACCTTCATACTTAAGAAACCGAAAAGCTTCCTCTTCTTCTTTGGTCAACTTTCTTTTAATCCAGGTGAAGGTAAAATCGACACTCAAATCTTTTTCAATTTTCTGAGGCAAAACATGTATAGCTGCCGATAAATTATTTATCTCAGAAGAAGTTAATTTTATGATCTTCGGATTTCCATAAAGTGAATATGAATCAATACTGGTAGCGTATAAATTATTATTTCGATCAAAAATATTGCCCCTATTTGAATTAACAACAACAGCTCGCCTTTGTTGAGCTTGAGAAAGAGCAAGAAACTGTTTATGATGAATGACTTGGAAATAAAACAATCTTCCAATCACAATCAATAGGAGCATCATAAAAAAAGCCAGAATAAATACGATTCTTTTCTCGTAAGTTTTTGTTAGATAGGTCTCTTCGTTTTCTGTGTTACTCATTTTATTAATAACCTTTTAAACAATTTAAGTCTGTAGTTCACCATAACGTTCGTTTCTTGGACAAATCTTTTTTCAAGTAGACGAATTTTTCCGGATACACCATATGAAATTGTTCATCAGCGATCTTTTCCAAATTTTCAAGATTATAGTATGTCTCTAAGCTAACATATAATTTTTTGTTTTCGTTTTGTACCTTATCTATTTGACGCTGTATCTTTTGAACCCTTAACGTAAGCTTCATATTAGTTTCTTGCTGAACAAGGACCATAATAGCCAAAAAGAAAAGAATAAGTGTCGCAACTACTCGTGCAATAAACACTAACCTTTTAGCTTTTCTTGAATAGTCATTCGCCATTTTACAATCTCTCTGCCACTCGAAGTTTCGCGCTTTTAGCACGTATATTTGCTTGTATTTCTTCTTCATCCGGAACTATTGGCTTCTTAGTAATGAGCTTAAGTACCGGTTGTTGCCCACATATGCATTTCGGGAATGAAGGAGGGCAAGTACAAACAATTGCCATTTCCCGAAAAAAAGACTTAACTATCCTGTCTTCCAACGAATGAAACGTTATTATCACTATCCTGCCACCAGGATTCAAAAGGTCAGTCACATCATGTAAAAACGTTTTAAGATCATCCAACTCTTTATTAACTTCGATCCGGATTGCCTGGAATACTCGCTTTATAGCAGTCATTCCTCTGGTTCCCTGCCCCAACACTTTCCTTATAATAGCAACCAATTCACCAGTATTCTCGATCATTTGCTTCTGGCGGGTTTTTACAATCTCCCGAACTATCTTCATCCCGGCCGGCTCTTCACCATACTCATAAAAAATTCTGACCAACTGTTCAGTACTGTACTCATTGATAACAGTCTTGGCAGTGACCAGCTGAGTGATATCCATACGCATATCAAGCTTTGCATTGCTGATATACGAAAATCCCCGTTCAGCTGTATCAATTTGATAAGAGGACATGCCCAAATCTAGTATCACACCATCAATCTTAGCTATCGAGTTATCGAACAAAACCTTTTTAATATTTGCAAAGCTGTCTTTTACTATAATAACATTCTTCTTGCCGGTAAAAATAGTTGTCGCATAAGCAATTGCTTCATTATCCTTATCGATTCCAACAAGAACACCATTATCTGCAAGCGAAGAGAATATTAATTGTGCATGGCCGCTTCCGCCAAGTGTCCCATCAACATAGACTCCATGAGGATTCACTGATAGCATCTCAACTGCGGAACGCAAAAGGACCGGATTATGTCCTAAATTCATAATATTTCTTCTCGTTTTTTATTGTTGAAGTGCTCCCGTGTCCAGGACATATTACTGTATTTTCAGGTAATGTCAATATTTTCCTATGGAGAGAGGTCATAATGGTTTCATAAGAGCCGCCCCAAAGATCTGTCCTTCCAAAACCTCCATTGGCAAATATTACGTCCCCACTAAAAAGTATAGTATCAAAAAGCAGAGAAATGCTTCCCGGCGAATGACCAGGGGTTAAAAGCACTTTAATCTGCTTATCTTCAAATTCGACGACTTCTTCATCATTGAGAAACTGATCAGGCTGAAACGGCACATACTTATCACAGAGATAACTCGACCAATTCATTACTTCAGCTATGAGCACCTTGTCATCATAATGCATATAAACAGGTATCCCGTATTTCTCTTTCAAAGGATAACATGCACCGACATGATCAAAATGGACATGAGTAATGATAATAGCGATAGGATGCAGACATAATGACTGCAGAGTTTTCTCAATATACGGAGATTCATCGCCGGGATCAATGATAAGGGCCTTGTCATTCCCACATTTAATGATATAACAATTAGCTAAAAGGTTTCCGACCGGAATACAATAAACATCGTTCTGTATGGCTAATAATTCTCTCATTTCTTTGGAAGTGACTCTTTAATCAGAATAATAGTGGATGTCGGAATTATTTCCCGGGGAATATCTTTCAAGTAGCTTTGAAGATAATTATCACCTTTTTTATTATTAATAAGTATTTCGCTAAGGAAATATTCAACACTATTGTCTGATGGGATATTTAATTGGGGATTAATAACATTAAATTTTTTAACCCTCATATCTGCCGGTCTATATTTTAAAGATCGGATAATATTATCGCTGTATTTGTTCTTAATCTCTTCTACTTTCAGTATAGTCTTTTTGACAATATTCTTACTTTCATCAGCTATCAGCACCCTCGCCCATAAGGTAGTCAAGTACGATGCAGCCGGCAATTCAAGAGTAACATTCGCTGAAACAGCTTTCCCATCAACTGGGATCGAAGCTAATTTTTCTCCATTATAGTTCATTAAATTTACAACATAAGCAGTATTATCCATACTCTCAAATTGGATATAATATTCCCATTTTTCAGGATTACCTTTAACCCATTTTACTAGGACATCGTCTCCGGCGGCTTTATTAACAACATTATTATCAAGTCCGTATGAAACACTTCGATACTCTATAAGGCGGTGTTCATTCACAGGAGCCGTCGAAACGCGCTCCTTCATCCCTTTTCCCCAGGAAACCAACGACATCCCTCCGTCTTTATTGACCTGTGAAAGATTAACAATTAGCACATTTTCTGATGGAAGCAAAGAAAAATCACCATTTGGCAGTTTTCCTTTCACAGGAACTTGACTGACTAACGTGGTATAGAATATCGGTTTTTTAGAATTCTGATCGGGACCTGTTTCGTTTGATACTTTTCCGCATGCTTGAAGAAAAATGACAGATACTGAAAAAACAGCTAACAGTAGAATATTATTATATCTCATGGTTTTCACTCCAATACCAAATAGCCTCACCAACGTGTTATTATTTGGACGAAAAATTCGGGTATACTTCGTTATAATTTTAGCATCTTTATTTGTTATGTGACAATAACTATAAATAAGAAATGCTTAATAACAGCAGAATTGGACCATTACTTTCAAATATTAACATCAATTCTCCTTGCACCTTTATTATATATGCAGTTAAAAAGTTTATTAGCCAACCGAGTGTCCATCGATTTAAGAATCAAATACTGCTCAATTGCAAGCTTTCGATTACACTGCAATATATATGTGATCCCAAGATTATAGTATGCCTTGGCATAACCAGGATCAATATTGATAACCTTTGAATATGCCTGGACAGCACATTCATAATCCCCCAGCTCATCATATGCTATACCAAGATTGAAGTAAGCGTGTGCATAATGCGGATTCAAACGAATTGATTCTTTTGCAGCAGCAACCGACTCTTTGTAGAGGCCCAATTCATTATAAATAATGCTCAAAAGGTAATATATGTTTGCGTTCTTTGGATTAATAGTTAATGCTTGTTTATAAATTTCAATTGTTTTTGGTTTGTTCCCGATATGATTATAAGCTAGCCCGAGAAAGTAATACAAACTGAGGTCGTTTGGTCGAAGTTCCAGAGCTTTCTTAAACATTTCAATAGCCTCGGCATAATGTCCTAATCCCTCCTGTGCTATCCCTAGATTGAAATAGTTATCCGCATTTTCCGGCTTCATTTCAACAAGCCGCGAACACATATCTAAAGATTCCTGGTAATAGCCAAGTTCATTACAGGCAATACTCCTAAGATAGAATGCTTCGTAATACTCAGGGTTTAATGTAATTGCCTGCGCACAAACTTTATTCGCTTCTTTATAATTGCCTGCAAGCCCATACGAAAGACCTAGATTATAATAATACTCCGGCACTTTTGGATTAATACCTATTGCTTGTCGATATGAATCAATCGCTTCAGGAATAAACCCCAGTTCATTATTTGCATATCCACGTCCGAAATAAGCGTCCGCATGCAAAGGGCTAAGGTTAATGACCATATTAAATGATTCTAACGCCTGTTCATAACAAGCCAGCTCATTATGCGCACGTCCCAAAGCAAAATGTGCTTTAGAATTCTTCTGGTTAATCTTTATAGCCTCAACCAAAACAATCCTGGCATCCTCGTACTGCCCTATAGCTACTAACAACTCTCCCAGTATTTCATAGCTTTTTGAGTTTAGGGGATATCTCCTTATAGCACTCCGGAGTATCTCGATAGCCTCCGTATTCTTTTCTAGCTTAATATATGCTTGAGCTAATGCATAGTATTCATCTACGATGTTAGGGTCATAATGCAAAGATAATCTATAGGCATCAACTGCCTTCTCAGCATTATGCATTTTATAATAATAGGTAAGTCCCATTAAATAATAAGCTTCACCATAATCTGACCTTAACAGGATAGCCTCTCGAAAAGACGAGATAGCCAATTCATTTTTGTTGAGCATAAGGTAGACGGTGCCGATATAATAATAGATTTCGGCGTCCGCAATGTTATTTTGTATAGCCCGGCTGCAAGAGTCTATGGCATCGCAGTATCTTCCGATAATACCGTATGCTACCCCTAAATGATAATGGACATCTTTATTTAGCGGCGAATATAATATTGCCTGCTTGAATAATTTTATAGATTCGCTATAAAGCCCTAATACGTAATAATATAACAATCCCAACAAATAAAGGGCTTCACTATAATCAAACTTAATATTTATGGCTTTGATCCAGGATTCTCTAGCTTCATTATGGCTCCCGAGAATAGCATAAGCAATGCCTATATAGAAATAGAATTGTGATTCTTTGTTGTTGCAAACAATGGCTTGTTTAAATGATTTAATTGCATCTTCAAATTGATTTAACTCAAGATACCTTAATCCGACATTATAGTGCACAAAAGCGTAATCATAGCTTTTTGACTGAAGCGTATTGTTACGCCCATCTCTGATCACTTTCCTCAATATCGATTCAAAGTGCATCTTGGCTTTCTGATTTACCGAACATAACATTATTTCGTTATATTATGCTTGGCTAATAATAGGCAAAGCCCTCAAAATTTGCAAGAATTTCTATTAAAGAAAATTTTCTTATAAGTAAAAGAAAATTTTCAAGAAAACAAATTTATATACAAAAAATTCTAAAAGGGATGTCGAATTATTCGAGAAGGCTGGTGATTTGTAACTACTGAGAGTTACCTCAATACAGAAAGTTTCTGTTTTTTGGTAGCTTTAGTCCCGTCAAGTGCAACCGCAGTTATTATATAAATATAGGTTCCATTGGCGACCTCATCGCCGTTTTCATCTGTTAAACCCCAATTCTTTTTATAATATGTATCCAGTTGAGAACAAACAGAAAACATCGTTTTAATCTCTTTTCCATACATATCATATATTTTTATGGTGACGTCTGCCGGTTTACCACCCAGATAAAATCCGAATTCAGTCATACTGGATGCAGGGTTCGGGTAATTCAGAACCTTCTCAAAAAAAAGGGGAGCGGCATTATTTATCGGACTATTATTATTATCGTATATCTTATCATTCCCTAATAATGCATAATAAGCATTCACGCCGTTAATCTTACCATAGCCAGTATACTTATCCCAGCCAGACAAGCGCGAACCGTTATTTTCAGGATCTACAATATCAGTAGCGTTCTGATAAATTAAGGTCAGTAAGCTATCCCTGTCCACCTGAGGATTGTTCCCAAGGAGAGTAGAGATAATACCGCAAACATAAGGTGCTGCCTGACTTGTTCCTGTCATCCTTGCATAACTGTTTCCAGGAAAAGCACTATAGATATCAACACCTGGTGCGGCAATATCCAGGTATGGCCCATAATTTGAAAAGTATGCTCTCCGGCTGTTATTATCAACTGCACCCACCGCTATCACTTCAGAAAAGGCAGCAGGAAACTGTTCAGTATCCCAATTATTATTACCGGACGAAGTAACAACAAACACACCCTTTTCATAAGCATATTTAACTGCTTCATAGAGGGTCTTCGTTGTCGAGAAATAACCCCAACTGCAATTAATTAATTTTGCTCCGTTATTGACTGCATAATAGATGGCGGCAGCAGCATCATATTGCATCCCTCGCCCCTGGCTATCAAGGAATTTAACCGGCATTATCCTGACATTGCTTGGCGTACCGGTTATAGCGATAGCATTATCTGCAGTTCTCAAGACAATTCCAGAAACATGTGTACCGTGCCCATATTCATCCAGAGGATTATGGTCCCCGCCGCTCCTGGTATAATTATAAAAATCATATCCGTTATAATCGTCGACATACCCGTTAACATCGTCATCTATACTGTTATTTGGAATCTCGTTCTTATTAATCCATACATTACTTTTCAGATCATTGTGAGTATAGTCAACTCCTGTATCGAGAACTGCAACAATTACTTCATTCTGAGTATTGCCGGATGCTGTTATTTTTTGGCCACCAAGTGTCACTGGAACTTCTTCTGCACACTTATAGATTGACATGGAATCCAAATAAACATAATAATTCGGTTCAGCATAAACCACTGAATCTGCTTTGCTAATCTCATCCCGGATCTTTTGCAGGTCATTATCCGCAGAAAACTCAAGCAAACACAGCTCTTCTTGTGTGCCCGCAGTCATCCTATCAATGCGTGCACTGCTCACCTGCTGCTTTGTCACTATCTTTCCTTTGTACTTATCAATAATATCAAAAATGGAAGATACAGAAGCGGTTTTTTTAGCAAAAACCTGACTCTTCATTTTAACTATTATCTGACCGGGAGCGTACTCCGGTTGATTTTTCTCAGCAGCCTGCGCCATAGAAGCAAACAGCAACACAAGTGAAAGAGCATATAAAAAACATCGATTATTCATTTATTATCTCCTAAAAACTTAATCCTACAGAAACCTTACTGATATTCCCCAAATTTTTATCAGTTTTTATCCCATAATCTATTTCCATATCGCTCATTCTTAATCCCATTCCATACGTAAGCGTATCATTCTTAAGACCTGCCATAAAAGAGAGATTACTTATCTGAAAATCAACGCCGTAACGGATCTCCGATTGACTACCTTGAGAAACTGCATCACATGCTACCCTTAATAAACAGTCATCAATTCGTTTTTCAATAGCAACACCGAGTCTCGTCGACATCTGAATGTAATCGCTATAGCCTGTATCCCAGGTGAATACAGTATTCCCGATGTCAAGAATACTCAACCCAACAAGGAAATTAGCATAAGAACTATCCACTTTATACAAAGCACCGATATCGTAGCCAAAGCCAGCGGATGATTGGTTATATATTTTTTGCTTCGTATATCTCAAGGTAGCCCCAAATGATATTGAATTATCAATTACATTTGCCCAGGATAACAATCCGGCAGCTCCTATATCGTTATAGCTGCCAATTTGATAAAACTCGTTATTTCCGATATCCTTCTGAGTTAAAGGAATATTGCTAACAACTTGGATAGGAACGACTGCGCTAACAACCCCCCATCCGGAAATAGGAAGCGCTACGGAGAAAGATCCCTGTAAAAATGAACCGGCATAGTAATCACTGTAACTGCTGTTTATTTTTGCGTTACTGATAAAGCCATTTGAAGCCGGGTTAAAATAAGCATACTCAGGGTTACCGTAAAGAGCTGTTCCGCATTCACCCATTGCAGCAATCTTAGCCCCGTAGCACTGATTGACAAAGCTATTATCAATCAATGCAGCTTGTGCATCATTTATTATTAGAAAAAGGGATAAAAGAATTGTAAAGATGATCATTGGGAACCTCTTATATTTTTCTCTACACATTATTGTTCCCAAAATAGATTTTTTCTAAACGTAATCAGAAAAGGAAGCCTAGGAATTTTATCCGTTTAAATATATAATGGTAGCCGGGAATTTGATGAATTTCCCGCTTCGGATCAATCATTGCTGATAAGCAGTACTCGTAATCATGGGTAACTATGAATAATAGTGATTGTCCGGCCTATATAATTTACAGGAATAGCAACTCAATTATTGTATGCTTAAAAGAAAAATATCACCTGGAATATTAGTATATTGTTTTGTAATTTCACTCTTTTTAGGGTTCGCTACGATTCTCTGCGCTTCAACACTTAACCCTATGATACATACAGGCTTAAACCTTGAATTTGTTCAGCAAGCAGGTTCGCATGCAAAAAATGCCAAAAGCAACAACGAATCAACAAAAAACTTAACAACAAGTACTGGAAAAACAACAGTAGACGTTGCCCGGCACGGGAATACTCAAGGAAAAAAGGTCTCCCTCACCTTTGATGATGGCCCGGACCCTGTCACAACCCCATTAATCCTCGACATTTTAAAAAAACATAACATCAAAGCAACTTTTTTTATGATAGGAGAGAAAGTAAAAAGGTATCCGGAAATTGCAGCCATGGTTGTACGTGAAGGACATGGAGTAGGCAATCACACGTACCATCATATTAATTTAAACAAGGCTTCTGAAGATAAAATCATTAACGAAATTGAATGGACTCAAAAAAGCATAAAAAATGCGACAGGAGTTACCCCCACCCTATTTAGACCACCTTTTGGCTATTATGATGACAATGCCTTAAGGGCGCTGAACAAAGAAAAAATGAAAATAATATTATGGTCAATTGATCCTCTCGATTATATACAAAAAAGAAACACCAAAATTATTAGCGAAGTAACAGACAAATTAAAAAAAGGCAGCATCATACTATTCCATGATACATCGAAGAATACGGCAAAATATCTTGATCTTATAATCAACGACATCTCTAACCATAATTATCAGTTCGATAACCTCAATGAAGCTCATTATTCTCCAATAATTGTAGCTCAAAAAGATTTCACAGCAAAGCCGGCAATCATAATAACCCCGCTATTATCAGACAAAAAGATAAAGCGATCCCCCCTTATCCAAGCAAACAAGATTTCCCCAGCGGCAAAAACCTGGAAACCAAAAGTAAACAGTCCTAATCAGACAAAAGAAAATGCCGACATGAATAAACTCGGAATAAAAGAAGTTAAGCCGGAAAAGCATTACCTCATCGAACTTCCCCAAGGAAAAGACCTCATCTCAACCTTAGTTCTGATTGCCAAAACCAAGAATATACATTACGGGAAATTTGAAATAGTCGGAACAGTAAAGAATGCCACCATAGGCTATTATACCCAAGAAAAAAACGAATACATTCAAAAAACAGTTAATCAGCCGACAGAAATAATTAGCTGTGACGGAAGCATCCAGGAACACAATGGCAATCACATCATCAGAGCCAGCATATCCGTATCCGATAGTAACAACACAATTCACAGAGGCCGGCTATTTAGTGGTACAATAATAATTAATGGCGAAGCTTACATTCAAAGCTTTAGATCAACCTCTCAAGGCAACCAGTAACAAATGGATAACATAGATAAAATCTACCAGGAAAAAAAAGATAAAATCGAGCCATTTGCCTTTAATAAGCAAACATCTGCTATTTTTGACAATATGGCTAAAAGATCGATCCCGCTTTATAATGAATTACAAGTTATCATAGCAAAAATTATAGTTGCCTCCTACAAACCTGAAACTTATTTTTATGATATCGGGTGCTCTACAGGCAATACGATCATCGAGCTGTTTAAGCATACAAATAACCATATAAAAATAATAGCCATAGACAATTCAAAAGAAATGATTGAAATAGCAAAATCAAAGTGTGCCATGCTCACGATCAAATGGATAAGTGCCGGAGTTGAGAACATGCCTTTCGATAATGCGTCTGTAATCAATGCAGCCTATGTTCTGCAATTCATACGTCCGCAAAAAAGAGAAAAAATTCTAAAGACCATGTATAAAGGACTCATTGACGGAGGCACACTGATCCTTTCCGAAAAAACCATTACCGGAGATACGGAAACCGACAATCTTTTTTCTGAACTTTACGATGAATTCAAGCTTAAGAATAATTATTCAAAGCTTGAAATAGAACAAAAAAAAGCAGCCTTAAAAGATGTTTTAATACCCTTTTCACAAGAACATTATGTTGATCTATTAACAAAGATAGGATTCAGAAAAATACATATTATAGTAAAATATTTAAACTTCATGACAGTGCTAGCCGTAAAATGATAGAAACATTTCCTCACGATTCTCAATTTCTAACAAACGATAGCAGAAAAACCCGATGGGCGGTTCCATACAACCACGAATGCCTCAACTCCCGAGTCGAAAATATCATTATTAGAAACAAACACATTATTGAAGGAAAAAGAATATTAGATCTCGGCTGCCATTTCGGAACATTTTCTTATGCTGTCCTCACTCACGGAGCAAACTATGTTTATGGGATAGATAGCGAGGAAAAACTTATATCCGAGGCATTACAATTTTTCAAGGCCGGCAAAATTGATACAAACAGATATCGTTTCCAGCAAGGTGACATAATATCTATTTTAGAGAAGATGACGCCAGGTGAATTCGATACGATACTATGTCTGGGCATTTTTTATTACGTTAATGATCCGCTCTATTTACTACGGCTCATGAAAAAAGTTGCAAAAAACATTATCATCGATACTTTTACTGCTTATTATGCGGCTGTTGTTTCAAAAGACGGGACCGAAATAGCCCAATATACGTTACCAGAAACGTTTAATCTTCCAATCGTTGTTTACCCGATGACCCAGGCTCAAAAAAAAGACTATACACTTAAACATACCTTTAGAAAAAAAGACCGAAATAAACCGCTCAGTTTACTCACATTACCGACACTGAAAGCGATGGAAAACTTTTTAAATTTATGTAATTTACAATATAGAGTATTGCCGTGGGATGCCTATGTCGTTAATAATTATCAATGGCAGGATTTCATTAATCCCGGAGTAAAAAAGTCTTCCCACTGGGCAGATATCTACCACTCGAAAATCAGGGTATCATATTTGATCGAGCAGGGATAAATAACTTTCTTTCTTATTAAGCTTCTCTAACAGCTTCACAGTATCAAATATCATAATCTCCTGAAAATCTTCATGAAATGCTATATCTGAAAGGACCGAGATATTATCGTCTTGATTTATGCTGGTTACTTTCTTGAGATCCTCGTTACGGCTGCGGATTATTTTGTATACTTTATGGCACAATATCCCAAAGTAATTATTGTGATGGCCAATAAGAAGTATTTTGAAATTAACATCTGACCTTCCACCCAAAGTATGTGAAAGGTCATACACTGGAACTGCCTGTTCCTGATATGTGCAATAACCGGATGCACGAGAATTTTGATCAGGAAGAACAGCTAATTCAGTAGATTCCAGAATCTGATAAATTTTATTTACTTCGATTCCGTAATAGCCTTTATGATCATTTTTAGCGTCATCAAAGTAGACTGACAAAACGATATACTCACGCACATCCTCGTGCATAAATCTCGGTTCATACGAGTCTTCTAAAATAGACAGCCTCCTGTAATCCTTTAAATGCCTGTCTTTAAAAACAGGAACACTTATAGAATCCAACCGATCAAATATTTGAACGACATCTAATAATAAAAGAATAGAGCCATCCCCTAAAATAGAAGTTGAATTAATGAACTTTAGCTGGGTAATCAGCTCATTAAGAGGTTTCATTACTATTTGCTGGCGCCTTTCGATAACATCTACACTAATTGCCATATAATTATCAAAGATCTTGAGCATAATCGTTTTAAAATTTTTCTCAGTCCCAATTGTTTTAATCCCAAGTACATTTCTCATGTATATAAAAGGGACCAGCTTATTATCGTATTCGATGACCTCTTTATTCTCAACTACAAAAATATTAAGGGGACTCACGTCAATAACTTCCACAATAAATTCAACAGGTATCCCCAAACTATGGATATCGTTACTAACAATCAAAACTTCTCGTATTGTAAGCGAAGTTGGCAGCGACATCACGAATTTCGTCCCGACATTCTCAATACTGAACAAAGAAATCATCCCTTTGAGATTATGGATATTAAGTCTAACTACATCCATTCCGACACCTCTCCCGGAAATCTCAGTTGTCGTATCCATAGTACTGAATCCAGGATAAAAAATTAAATCGCAGATCTCTTTATCAGAAAAACTCGCAGCTCTGTCTTTGGTAACTATGCCCTTTTCCACAGCCTTTGCAAGAACTTTCTTCCGATCAATACCCTTGCCGTCATCCTCTACTGTAATGATAATCTGGCTACCTTCAATTTTTGCATCGAGTTTTATATTTCCTTTTCTTTCTTTCCCTGCTTTCAGTCGTTGCTCCGGTGACTCGATACCATGATCAACACAGTTCCTTATCAGATGCATAATCGGATCAGCAACTTCTTCATAGATACTTTTATCTACTTCGATGTTCTCTCCTGAAAATTCGAAACTAATCTCTTTCCCTGTCTGACGAGAGAGAGCTCTAATAATTGTCGGATATTTTTTGAAGATGCCGTAAAAAGGAATCATTCTGGCTTGGACAATTGAGGCCTGAAGAGAAAGTATCAGTGCGCTAAAAGTATCCAGATTATTAATGAGCTCCTCAGAGTTTCTTTCCGACATCAATTTATCATGTCGAACAATATTAAGCACCTGTTTGAATTCACGACTTAAATTATTGTTATGAATATTAACTTCACCAATAAGATTAACAATATTATCAAGCTTTTTAGAATCAATTCTAAGCGATTGATTCTCGCGAACTACATTCCGCCTTAAGGACTTTATTGATTGCAAATCATTAGATTTTTCAGATGTTACTTCCTCTTTAGCGACAGGATCATGATTACTAGACAATGCCTCTTTTTTCCGGTTTATATCCCCTCCCGAGATAGATATTTCATCAAGCTTAGAGAAATAATGGTCGAGATTACCCTGATCATCTTTCGGGTTATGGATTGAATGGATGTATTCCTCTAGCAGAGTAACACCTTCACTCAATACATCGATAATTGAAATTGAAGGCTGTAATTTATTTTTCCTGAACATATCCAGGACCGATTCCATTTTATGGGACAATTCTTTAATTTTACCAAATCCAAGCGTCGCAGCATTGCCTTTTATCGTATGAGCGGCCCTGAACATTTTATTAACTATATCGATATTTTGAGGATTATTTTCGAACTCAATAAGGTCATTCGCAAGCTCATTGGTAATATCAGTCGATTCCTCAACGAAAAGGTCCTTCAAGTTATTGCTAAAATCTTTATCAAATCCATTTTCACCGATATTGTCGACAATCTGAGCCTCAGTCGGCAGTTCCGGAGTATCCGAAAAATATGTTCTCACTTCGTTAAAAATAGCTATAGGTTCTGAAGTGGATATGTTCTCATTTATCAGGGTAAGGGCCCGGTCGATTTTTTCAATAAACTGTTCTGGCAGGTCTCCGTAGATACGACTAAATTCCTGGAAAGGAAATACAGCTAATTTCTCATAAATAGCAGATAATTCAACATATCCGGAAATACGCGCAGCTCGCAGTGCAGCATTAATTAGTTCATGCCATTGTGTGTTATACTGCCTATCGGTGAGATTCTGATTTTTACCGATAAACTGTTTGATATTGAGGAACTTATCGTAGTTATCCTCAATAAAAAACTTCTCGAAGTTTTCGCCCATAGTTAACTATCTCGATTTTTTATAGAATTAATTAATTTACCTAGATCCAATACCTGGATATTCCTACCGTGGACATGCACAATACCAGAAAAATATTCTCGTATCGATTGATTAATATTTCTGGGATATTCATTGATATCATCCTTATCGACAACCACAGGCTTACTTAACTTAGAAATAATGATTCCAAACAAAATAGAATCTTTATTGATAAAAAGAATTTTGCTTATCGAGTTATCCCAGGTCAGCTTAAAAAATTTAGACAAATTAATTATCGGAACTATGTCTCCTCTGAGATTAACTAATCCTAAGATATATTTTGGCGCATTCGGAAGCAGAGTAAATGATTCAAGACAACTCGTTTCTATAACATAGTCTATGGGAATTCCTATCTCCTGCTGACCTATAAAAAAACAAAAAAGCTGCATATTTCCACTTATCCTTTAATATGTATAGATAGTAACAGCTATGCATTCTCTATTTCGAACTGTTTAACAATATCTTGTAGCTTGTCAGCGATGACGCCAAGAGATTGAGCCTGAGTATACGAACTCTCTGAGCCTGCTGCTGTTTCTTCTGATGTTGCGGCAATATTCTGTACTGCTTCATTTATTTTTTTGCTTAACGTGACTTGTTGTTCACTGACGATATTTATATCCTCAATATTTTTATAAACTTTATCAACATTAGTACTTATTAACTTCAGGGCATTGCCTGAGACTTCCGCACTCCGAACACCCTCTTCGACTTTCAAAACACTTTTTTCGCCAATTTTCATAATCGAATCTATTTCTTTTTGAATATTTTCTATCAATTCTTCAATTTCCTTAGCACTGCGCGCCGAACGGTCCGCCAGCTTTGCGACCTGGTCAGAAACGACAGCAAAACCTTTGCCTTGATCTCCGGCTCTCGCTGCCTCAATTGCTGCATTAAGTGCCAGCATATTTGTCTGATCGGCAATAGTAGAGATAATCTCAGTAATGTTATTAATCTTTTTAGACCCTTCGGCAAGTCTTTCTAAACCTGCAACCGATAACTGTGAAATCGTCTTAATATCATAGATCTCTTGAATGGTTCCGGTTACCGATTCATTTCCCCGCTGAGCGGAATCAAGAGTATTTTTAGAGAGTTCATAAGATGAATTAATAAATTTAGATATATTATCTATTGATTTAGATAATTCCATCACCATATAGGAAGTCTCTTCGAGATACTTCGACTGGTTACATGTACCTGTTGATATTTGTTCAGAATTAGCAATAGAATTCTTTACTGCAATGTTTATATGTTTCGAGGATTCCTTTATATCAGTAACAATAAACTTAATGCCATCGCACATATTCTGAAAATCCATGGCGAGAGTACCAATCTCATCCTTGGCATTAAACTCGGAAATATCAATAATTGGAATCAACCCGCCGGACAGTTTCTTTACGTAGAGAGATATTTTCTGTAACGGATTTATAATACTTGAGAAAATAATTACCGACATCACTAACCCTATTAATATAGATATAAGAGTAACAACAATTGATATACTTGAAAACTTATTTTGAAGAAGTTCTATCCCGTTAATTTTTTTCTTCACATGATCCTGGTAATCAATTTCAATTTTGTCTAATGCCCTGCTCATAAGGTCATATTTATTATTAGCTTCGGTTTTAAGGATCTCAATATTTTGGAGCTTTGCGAGATATATCGGACGAACATCCTCTTTCTTTTCATTGTTCAATTGGTCTTCAAGTTCAATCCTATCTTTAAAAGCAAATAATAATTTTAAAACCGTCGCCCTGAACTGATCGTTATACATCTTAATATTCTGTATCTGAAGCGTCTTTACGTCCTCTTTCCCAAGCAAAACATTAAATTCTTCAACATTTCTCATCAGACGATCATTTTCTGCATTAAACTGCGCGAACGCTTTATCAAATTCATTTTTACTTGAGAGAATTTCCATCATAGCTATTCGTATTTTAAAGAGTTGTTTTGAACAATCCGAAGCCAATTTCGAGACTGGGAGTTCAACAAAAAAAATTGAACTGGTATTTTTCCTTACGATATTAGCCATGAGAATATTGAACAAGCTCACAATAAGGATACAGATAATAATGAAGGTAAAGCTAAGAATAATTTTATTTCTGACCTTCATAATTTTCAGATGATAAAAGGGATTTAAATATTGTAATGCATTCATAATACCTGATTTTTTTTTAGTCATATTTCTATCCTTTTTAAGTTTTATTTATGGCTCACATCTAATAATTTACAGGAAAGAACCGATTATATACAAACACAAAACTGCTCACACAATGATTCATCATTATGCAGCTAATCTTATATATAAAGTCATATATTTTATTATGCTTATAAGGAATCTAGATGTCAAGAAATCAATCTTCGAAAGGACATTCCCGCCCAAAGTCCGGAATATAGACAGAAGAACTAGTCAGTTCCTGAACAAGGATATTAGCAAAGCCTTTTTTTATGGCATAATCAACAACTTCCTGATATTCCTGCGCTGAAACTTTCCGGCTAAGCTCTTCGTATTCGGATGCACAGAACAACGGATTATACTGTCCCATAATACAAAGGTGAATATCAGGAGAAAGCCAAAAGAGATAATCGAACGTTTCAAACGAAGAAGCTCGACCGTTTGGCAACACTAAATGCCGGACAACCATGCCTTTCCGGGCAATATCATTATCATCACAGGCTAAAAGGCCAACCTGATAAAACATCTCTCGAAGTGCCTTCCGTGATGAGGCTACATAATTCGGCAAGCCAGAATATTTAAGAGAATAAATATCCTCCCCATACTTGATATCCGGCAGGTAGATATCAACAATTCCATCGAGTAACCGCAGTGTTTCGATAGAATCATAGGAATTGGTATTATACACCAGAGGAATAGACAACCCATTATCTGCCGCTAGGGCAACCGCCTCGACTATCTGAGGTATATAGTGTGTTGGCGACACCAGATCAATATTATGACACCCTCTCTTCTGAAGTTCCAACATACTCTGAGCTAACTGGCCTATCGATAGTATGGAGCCAAGATGCTCGTGACTTATCTGATAATTCTGGCAGAACACACAAAAAGAATTACAATAAGAAAAAAATATCGTACCAGCACCATTTTTGCCAGTCAAAAAAGGTTCTTCACCAAAATGAGCACAAGAAGAAGCTATATATACGTCACTGCCTGCACCACAAACTCCAACCTCGCCCAGAGATCTATTTGCACCGCATTTATGCATACACAAACTGCAGCTGCGCAACTGTTCATTCAGCAGACGGACTCTGTTTAATAACTCTTTCTTAGATAAAGATAGATATGAGGGGATCATTTACCACTTACTTTTTAGTATAATAACATCAATTCGATACCAGCTGTCTTGGTTAGTGACAGGTTACGAGTGACTGGTAAAGGGAAACTTGTCCCCGATAGCTTAATGCCTGTCACTCGTCACTTGTCACTGTCATTAGACAGCTTATCATATTATCTCAACAAGATTTATTTCAAAAACCAAGTTTTTTCCTGCCAGAGGATGATTTGCATCTAACGTAACAAAACCATCTGCGATTGCAACAATAGTAACCTTAACAGGATACCCGTCAGGTTGTTTAACCAGCAAGACCTCCCCGATTTCAGGCTCAATTTCCGGCGGAATGTTTTCCTTTTCGATATCAATAAGTAAATCTTCTCTTGGCTCACCATATCCCTCAGTTGGAGATACAATTTCGGTTTTTGATTCTCCGGGACTCATTCCAACCACAGCCCGCTCAAAGCCCGGAATCAGGTTCCCTTCGCCAATAGTGAACTTTAACGGTGTTTCATTTATCGAAGTATCGAAGACACTCCCGTCTTCAAGCCTTCCTACATAATGGACTTTCACAGTATCACCGGTTTTTGCTTTTTTCATAGTTGCCTCCCTTCATAGCTTTAAAATATTAACCCAACCTTTCTTTATCCGAACATTACAAGAGCACTGCAAACCTGAATCCAACCCTCCAGTGGTAATTGACAATTCTATAATTGCTATCAACAAATATTACTTTCCTTTACAAAAGCCACTTACCTTTCCATCGCACAATTATAGTAAGCAGATAAAATATTACGCCCCTTATCAGCTGTTATCTGGATGTATTTCCAACATATTGATTAGTGTAATTCAGTCGACAATTACAAATAAGATATAACATCTAGCATAATCGAAGGTAATTGCTATGAGTTACTGGTGATTAGGTTCATTCCTATTACTAATGTGATGGGCCAAGTATAGACTCCGGGTTATATTTGTCAATATTATAGTTTCTCGGCAATAGCGAGATTATTGACATAGTAAATAACGCTCTCAATCTCCAAAACAATATTTACATTATTAATTACTACGCTATCAGGTGCTTTCAATCTTATAGGAGCGAAATTCAGTACTCCCTTGATCCCCGACAAAATCAAAGAATCAAGGACTTGCTGAGCAGCCGTATCCGGAACTGCAATAATAGCTATTTTAATATTATTATTTACGACATACTCAGAAAGAGTTTTCACATGCATAATGGGAAGGCTATCATTAATTGAGTATTTTTCCGGTTCGATATCAAACCCGGCAACAATCTTAATCCCTTCACCTTCAAATCCATTGTAATTAATAAGGGCATTCCCAATATTCCCGATACCGACCAGCACTACCCGGTATTGCTCTTTCTTACCAAGAATACCATTTAATTGCTCGATAAGTTCATTAACTTGATATCCGCCCTTTTTGCTTCCTTTAATACCAAATAAAGAAAAATCCTTTCTTACCTGAGATGATTTCACCCCTACCGCATCAGCTAAATTATCTGAAAAAATTTTAACAAGCCCCAAAGCACGCAATCTATAGAGAGCATTTTTATATTTCGAGAGCCGTTTAATGTAATTTTTACTAATAATCATTTATTCCATCACTCTCAAGCAAAATTACTTAGAATAATAGTAACAATTTGATATTTTTTTGTCAAAGGATGTACTATTTTCTAGAAGCATTAAGCATAACAAACATGGCTGTAATAAATATAAAGCTACTTATTTATACCCGCAAATCAATTAATCACCAAAACAAGCGCCACACAAATACAAAACAAATATAATATAATTGAAGCTTAATTTATTGATATTAAACAATATTGATAACCTAAGATAACAACACGCCATTAGAACCAACAAACAAAGCTCATACACGATATGAGCATTTTATTTTATTAATAAATTTTTCAACAATATTTTCTTGATATAATAATTATTGAGCAGTCTTGCTCCCGCTAAAAAGCATTTACATATTTATTAAAATGTATTATATATATGGCAGTTTTTTAGGGGATAAAATACAGGGGGGAATAAAATGTTCGAAATGTCGGAGATATTATATAACTTTACACCAAAAAATAGCAATTTCGATATAAACAAAGAAATCAACTACACAGTCAACAGCAGCTTTTTCCCGAAATTTGAAATCAAGCACAAAGAAAAACTGGCGATCAATCCCGCAATAAAATACAAACAGAATATCCTTGCAGAAGAAAAGCTCATTACAGCTTCAAAAAATGGGAACACCACTCTCATCACCCAATTACTACATAACAAAGTCAACATAAACACAGCTTCACCGGACAACTGGACGCCCTTAATGTGGGCAGCGTTTCATAATCATATTGCCGTCACTCAGCAGCTATTACAATATGGTGCAACGATAAGCGCACAGGATCACGACGGATTGTCTGCAATTGCTATCGCGACACAAAAAGAAAACAACCAGATAGCACAGCTTCTGATAAACAGTGGTGCCGATTTAAATATTACCAATAATTACGGAATAACCCCGTTAATGATCGCAGCCACCGTAGGGAACAAGGAAATCGCTAATCTTCTTTTAGAAAAAGGTGCCCGCACTAACCTCAAAGATAACTACGGCTGGACAGCACTCATGTACGCGATCATCAACTCCCACTTTGATATCGTTGAAATGCTGATCCTGAAACAAGCAGAAGTAAATCAGGTATTCCCAGATGGCAGCACAGTATTAATACTAGCAATTAATTCAAATGCGGATACAATAAAGCTGCTCATTGACCATGGTGCAAATGTAAACATGAAAACCAAAAGAGGATTGAACGCATTAATTATTGCCGCTCAGCAGGGAAAATTAGATATAGCAAAAATACTTCTAGAGAAAGGCGCGCACATTGACGACAAAGATGGAAATGGCGCAACCGCATTGATAAAAGCAGCTAGCAATGGACACACAGAAATGGTTAACCTGCTGCTTAGCTACAATGCAAACCCTAATACAACAACACTCTTCCCCAAAGAGACAGCACTAATAGAAGCATCACGTAACGGTCATGGGCAGATAGTGCATCTTTTACTAGCAAAAGGGGCCAACCCTAATTTCGTAGGTGCCTTAGGGAAAACAGCTGCTGCCTGGGCAAGAGAATTCGGTCACACCTCAATAGTAGAATTACTCAACACCGCAAACACTGGGACTATCGACCTGAAAGCGTAACAAAGCACGATCAATCGCTCCCCAATAAATGGGGAGCTGACAATCTTTGGCTTGTTTTATCATTCGGAAAGATCACAAGCATAGAAAGGGCTAACACTGCAATTGCAGTAGTTTCAGCAATTCCGTCTATCATATTTAGATTGAAATTGACATTGATACGGGTAAGTTATATACAAATAAAAAATCTAACGGACAAGGACTGAAGGCTCATGGTTTTATGGTCACTCATATTTGTTATATCAGCGTTCCTCGCCTATATTTTCGGATTTACCGGTATTGGCGAAGGTGTAACTATCTTCTCAAGAATATTGTTCATTATCTTCATGGGTCTATTTGTAATCGTATTAGTAGCCAGCAGGAAACCACCAAACCCTTATTGACCGAAAGCAGCAAGTATCTCTAGCAGTTCCTGAGAAGTCTCTTCCTGACTTTTTCTCTCCCATCCGGTTAAAAATAGTCGTCAACAAAGCTCCACGAAATGGAAGTATTCTTAATTTCATCAATTTCCAACAGTCTAATTATAACTGCAAACATAAAAAAAAGTGTACGCCATTAGTTATTCAATAGTAAAGAAAAAAGTAGCCCCTTTCCCTACTTCACCGACCGCCCAAATACGGCCGCTATGCCTATTGATAATCCGCTGTACAATAGCTAGTCCGATTCCGCTACCTTCGAATTCTGCAGCAGTATGCAACCGTTGAAAAACGTTAAACAATTTTCCGGAATATTTCATATCAAACCCGACACCATTATCTTTTATAAAAAACACCGATTGATCTTCTTTGCTTACCCCGAATTCAATTCTTGCATTTGCAGTCCCTGAAGTAAATTTCCATGCATTTCCAAGAAGGTTTTCAAGCATTATAGCTAGCAACCTCTCATCGCCGTACACAATAATTCCAGGAGTAATAGAGAAAGATACACTTCTCTGCTTATCAGTTTCTTGAAACCTTAATAAAATTTCTTCCGCTATAGCACTCAAATCGACTTGTTTTCTAACAAGATCTTCACGAATTACTCGCGATAGCGCTAGCAGATCATTTATCAGATTGCCCATACGCTTCACAGCCATACGAATTCGCCTTACAACATCCTGCCCTTCTTCATCCAGTTGGGCAATATAATCTTCGAGCAATACCTGGGAAAAGCCATCGACACTACGAAGCGGAGCTTGTAAGTCGTGAGATACGCTATACGAAAAAGATTCTAATTCTTTATTAATAAGTTCAAGCTGCTTAGTTCGCTCTTTCACTCTATCTTCAAGCCTTCGATTCAACTCGATCACCTTTTTCTCAACGGTTTTCTGCTCAGTAATGTCCCGGATACTACCAGTAGTTGCAATAGGTCTTCCACTGGAATCATAGGTAACTGTCCGGCTATCGCTGTACCAGCGATATTCCGAATCCTTGTACTTCCACCTGAACTCCACAACAGAACGCACCGGCACATTCAGCTCTCCTTTGGCCAGCGATTCAAGCTCATGACTGACCGACTCCTTTTCATCAGGATGAACTCGCTCTATTATTCCTTTTATATTCATCTCTTGTATCTCTTCGAATGTAAAACCGAATATTGACTCACATGCAGGACTAATATATGAAAACCTGCCGGTTCTGAGGTCGTACATATAGAGCAAGTCGCGAGAATTAGCCAGGGCATTATTAAACTGAGAAACACTTTCCTCAAGAGCAACCTTTGCATTGTAGATCTGAATCAGATACCGATGTATTAAACCATAAAGAATAATGCCCGTGATCAAGACAAAAAGCCAACCCTTAACAGTCTGCATCTGAGTCAGCGATTCAGAATCACGAACTATATAAAATAGCAATTTATCAGAAAACAGTATCCACAAAGCGCTAAACACAATATATATGGCAATAATCTTAAATGCCCCATACATGCCTAGATTATCAACATCAGATATTTTAAATAAGTTGTTTCTTTTCATTCTTTTAATTTTTTATGCCTATCGATTTTTATTTAAAACATAAATTATAGATTTTATTATCACTTACCGGACAAAACAACAAGTTTCCCTTTTACTCCATGAACCCTGTTAAGCTTTTTATGCAACGATTCCTGTTGCGATCTATCCCCAATAAGCTCAAGAATAATCAACCCAAAATCTGAGCACATACTTTCATCTGCATCATGCAGTCCCAATCTAGTACGGATTATACACCCATACTCCGTCAATATCTTTTGGACTTCCACTGCTTCCTCAGACCTTTTATCAAGAAGAAATGGCAATATGACTTTTTCCATATTTTCTCCCCCCCTTTGATTGAAACCCGTTTTGGTCATTATATACAAAGACCGGGAAAATACCATGTTTAATAAACAGAAGAGCGCACTTAAAAAGTACGCTCTGCTAACACAACTATCCGTACGGGCGTACCGGTGGCACACCCTACAAATTTAAATATTACCGGATTGCCTGAGGACCTCTTTCCTTCGTTCTTATTCTTATCGCATCAGCCACGTCATAAACAAATATCTTCCCGTCTCCAATCTCGCCTGTATGAGCATTATTAACAATAATATCAATAGCCTTTTCTAAATTATCATCGCTTACTACACACTCTATTTTTACTTTATTAAGTAAGTTCAGTTTTCGTTCCGTTCCCCTATATACTTCAGTAAACCCGCGTTGTAGCCCTGCACCTTTCACGGCCGAGATTGTCATACAGGGAATCTCTGCAAGCACCAAGGCTTCCTTTATTGCTTCTAACTTAGATGGCTTAACAATAGCTTCAATCTTTTTCATCTTTGATTCTCCTTACTTTTTTTCAAAAGTTATATTATTCAAAAGTTGAATATGCTTCTATACCATATTCTGCCATGTCAATCCCTAGGATTTCCTCACTTCTATTGATCCTTATTCCAACGGTTTTTTTCATAATGGTCAGTATTACAAAAGTTAGAATAAATGAGAATAGAGATATTGCCAGCACACCAGCAACCTGTACCCCAAGAAAACTGGCATCTCCACAATAGAAAAGCCCCTTTTGAGTACAAAACAATCCTACGGCTATCGTTCCCCAAGTACCATTAACTCCATGCACGGCAATAGCGCCGACAGGATCATCAATTTTCAATCTATCAACTGTGTATACAGCGATATCAACCAGTACCCCGGCAACAAATCCAATTACTAATGCTGAGTTTGCAGAAACTATATTACATCCGGCAGTAATAGCAACTAAACCAGCAAGAACCCCGTTAATAACCATTGTAACATCTATCTTCTTATAACGTAATGAAGTGTAGAGCATCGTTGCAATACCACCCATAGCTGATGCCAGAAAGGTATTGGTAACAACTTTGCCAATCAAGTCCCAATTGCCGACGGCGGCTAGCGTCGATCCCGGATTGAACCCGAACCATCCGAACCAGAGTATAAAAGCGCCAACAGCTGCAAGAGGAATATTATGGCCCGGAATAGCGTTCGAAGAACCGTCTTTGTTATATTTGCCGATTCTTGCACCAAGGACTATGGCAGCAGCACACGCAGCCCAACCACCAAGTGCGTGGACCGCAGCTGATCCTGCAAAATCATTAAACCCTAAATGTGCCAACCAACCATTTGCATTCCATGCCCAACCGGCAGCTACAGGATAAATAAACGCAACAAACAGCAGAACAAACACGGCGTATGGCCATATTTTCATCCTTTCAGCAACTGCACCGGAAACAATCGAAATAGCAGCGACTGCAAATCCTAGCTGCATAAACCAATAAAGCGAAGTAGCTACAGTTATGTGGATTGAAGGAACTACAATCCCAAAACCACTCCCCATGAAACCATTGCTAACACCTTGCATAAGCGCAAAACCTATCGCATAAAACGCGATCCCTCCAAACATAAGATCAACAAACACTTTAGCCACAATACTTACTGCATTTTTGCTTCTGATAAAACCTGATTCCAGCAAGGCAAATCCGCCCTCCATCTGAAATATCAGCGCCGCACAAATTGCTACCCAGACAGTATCAATCGCCCTCGTTAATTCTACAATATTATCCATATGACGTTTCCTTTCTTCTAATAATGAATTACCTACAATAATACTTTCATATTTTTACATCGTCAATAAATTTTCAATATATTTTTGTAATTTTACATTTTTGTAGTTTCCAATTTTACAATAAACTATTTCTGAAGAGCATGATTTGCTATATTCATGTTAATTCTCCATTTTTTACCAGTCACATACCATCAATACCACAAAAAAAATTATAAAGGAGTAACTACATCCGGCAAATTTTAACCCAAATACTTATTTTGAGTAGGGGCCGTTCGCGAACGACCCTTACTATTTCGTAATTTTTTCGAAGAAAAAAATGCAGGAATCACCGTCAACGTATCTTCAGTGGAAATTTAAATAGAATTAACCGGGTTAAAGTAACAAGGCGTAAAGCTGACAGATTGACCAAACGATTATCGAACTAATATTCAGAAACAGAATAATAAAGAATCAAATTCGCGACAATAAGAACGATAAACCCCGCCAGCCCGGTAAGACCAACAGTCAAATCACTTCCTCCGCTTACGACCATGATCGATATCCCGTAGGTAGCATTGAGAGTACCATGCATAACCGCAGCGGCCAGAACAGATTTCGCCCGGAGTCGAATATAAGCGATAATCGGCGACAAAAGAACGGCCCAGATGGTCATCATATATATACCGGCAACCGGATGCTGCGGATAATTAAGACCATGCAAGACAAGCGGAGCATGCCATAACCCCCAGATAATACCGATAAGGAATGATGATCTCCAGAAGCCAAGCCCACCTAACTCTTTCTGAAGAAACCCTCTCCATCCCAACTCTTCTCCAAAAGCAACAACAGCATTAATTGTTGCTCCCGCAAAAAGCCCCTGGAACAGAGTCAGCCAAAGCGGATGAATAGTCATCGTTGCCATTTTATGACGTAATTGCTGCATTTGTTCCGGGGTAAGATAATGGCTGAACCTCTCAATCATACCTGACATATCGGGCGAAAAATGTACGCCCGGCAAAAGCAAAGCCACACCCAACGCAGCAAAAGCAAGTAATGCAGGCAATAACCACGCGGCAAGGAACCATTTGTTTACCTTAAAGGAAAGGCCATATTGTTCTTTCATATTTTCTTTATAAATATATTTCTGGAAAACAATCGTTACCAACATTGGAACTAACATATAAAAAAGTGATAGCATTAATGCAGAGCTGGAATTCCACTTTCCACCCCTAAGCATAAATATCACAACCATCGACCAATCAATCAGATAGGTCAGAACAACGAACAAAATCACTTTTTTTCTATTTACACTATTCATTAGATAGGTTTCCTTTCAAATATCCCGCCATTATTGTATTAAAAAAGGCAAATAAGGTCCATCGGGTTATTAATAAGCATTTTAGCACCATGAGAAAGCAACTCATGTTCGCTGCGAAATCCCCAGGTCACGCCAACTGCGTACATGCCTGCCCTTTTGGCAGTCATCATATCGATTCCGCTATCTCCGACATAAATAAACTGCTCAGGTTTAAGTCCGAGCAATTGCGATATTTCTATTGCTCCTGCAGGATCAGGTTTCTTAGGAACAGAAAGCCGCTCGCCGAAAATAGCGTCAAAATGATACATTGGAAAATAATTACAAATCATTTCCTTTGTATATTCATCGAATTTATTCGACAACACAGCAAGCTTTACTTTACGGGCGACCAACGCGTCAAATAGCTCAGCAATTCCCTGATACGGCTTTGATTTTTTCGAACTGCGATTAGAATACTCTCTTCTCATTCCTGCAATACACAGCCCTACCGTCAATTCTTCCCGGTGGTCTTCAGGAAGAGATTTCCTTACAAGCTGCTCCAGCCCTTCACCTACGAATTGCTTATACGCTTCAACATCATGAGAAGGAAATCCAAAGGATATCAATACAGAATTCATAGAATCTGCTATATCATCAATCGTATCGACAAGCGTTCCATCGAGATCAAATATTACTGCTTTATAATCCATCAACAATCCTTCGCGAAAAAATATCATCCTCGACAGCATTAACGAAACGCGACTCAATTAATGTTCCAAACAAGTCCCAGTCCGAGTAAAGAAACTCATTGAATTTATGGGCATCAACCTGAGCCATTAACAGAAATAGTATACATTATTATGCAAAATATGTTAACATGTTCATGAGTTTTGCTCTGCATGGCTTGAGGTTGAAACTTTATCGTATTTATCGGAGAAATAATGTTAATAAACACCTTCTGTCATATACCAAAAATCAGCGTTAATTCCGAGCAGAAAATATGGGATTCCGGTGTTTTATCCTGGAATGATCTTAATACAGATACTGGCAAAAAACTCCCGTTTTCACGAAGAGAAAAGCTAGCCAATTATACACAAGAATCGATGAATCATCTGAAAAATGATAATCCGGTCTATTTCTACGAACAACTCCCGAAACAATTGCACTGGCGTTTATTCCCGCACTTCCGAAAATCAGTAGCCTATATTGACATAGAAACAAGCGGTCTTTATTGCGACGCGAACTACATAACCTCTATTTCATTATATGACGGAAAAGACATATATTGCTATGTTAAAGGTCAGAATCTCGAAGATTTCCTGACAGATATACAGCGGTACAATCTCATCGTTACTTATAATGGCAAGTGTTTTGACGTCCCTTTTATCGAGAATTATTTCAAAACAAAACTACCGAAGGCACATATTGACCTTCGCTACATCATGCATAATCTCGGATATAAAGGTGGTCTAAAAGGATGCGAAAAACAGTTAGGCCTGGACAGAAAAGAACTTGATGGCGTTGACGGATATTTTGCGGTGCTGTTGTGGCAGGATTATCAGGTAAATGACAACAAAAAGGCACTCGAAACGTTACTCGCTTATAACATAATGGACGTGGTCAATTTGGAAGTCCTGATGGTCATGGCCTATAACCTTAATCTGGAAAAGACGCCGTTTCACCAGACACACCTGATCCCACGGCCAATACTCCCGGAAATACCCTATCACGCAGATATCCCGACAATAGAAAAGATCAAACGCCGTCTCAGATAATTTTCAACGAATTCACAAAATAATCACATAACGATTTTTAATCCGTCATAACTTAGGTTCACAGCGTATTGAGAAAAGTATTCGTTCGATGGATCCCTCAGCATATTCTCCACCGCCTGATGCGAAAAATCATGGCAAATATGAGTAAAATAAGTTTGTTTAGGTTTAATGCGGTTTATGATCTCCAAACCTTGCCGGAGATTAATATGCGTACTATGCGGACGAAACCGCAGTACATCAATAATCAGCAGGTCAAGATCGTACAGCCGATCCATTGTCTCTTCCGGTATAGAAGAAACATCGGAAATATAGGCACAATTGAGAAACTTGTATCCATATATCTCTAATATTCCGTGATTTACTTTAAGCGGCTCGAATACTATTTCTTCTAATTCAATAGAAGTCTCAATAGCGACAAGATTAAGTTCAGAGATACCTCCGCCCTTTTGGATACAAGGGGAAAAAAGATAATTAAAAGTAAACTGCTTCAAATTCTCAAGATGCTCCTGCTTGCCATATACAGGTATTGGCGCACCTTGTTTTTTATTATAAACACGTAACTCATCCAATCCGGCAATGTGGTCGAAGTGATTATGAGTAAGGAGAACCGAATCAACCGTTTCGAGATCATGCCTGATAGCTTGATAGCGAAAATCCTTACCGCAATCAATAAGAATGTTCTTTCGATTCACCTTAATTAATAGGGATGCATTTGTACGATTATCTTTGGGGTCGGCAGAAACGCAGACAGGGCAGTGGCAGCCAACCATCGGGACTCCCTGACTAGTTCCAGATCCGAGAAATATAAGTTCTAGAGTATTCATCATTTACTTACATAAGCAGCAAACCGCTAGTAATAAACCTTTAGAACTAACGGCCTGCTACGATTAATTATATTATTTATAATGGATCACATTCACCGGGCACGATTCCGCCGCTTCTTTAATTTCGCCCTCATGCTGATTAAAATCCACTCCGGATTTAATTTCGGCCAGATCAGGAACTACAAACACTTCAGGAGCTGCTGCTTCACACGCTCCACAGGAAATACATCCGTCAACTATCCATACTTCAGAAATTGCCATGCATAATCCCCCTTTCGTTACTCACCGAAATACTTTTTTCGATATTCTTCAAATACTTCTATTGCTTTTAACCTGCACTTACCACAAGCAGTCGATATTTTAGTATGTTCCTGCAGCTTTTCGAAAGTATCTGAACCTTCAAGGACCTCTTCCTCTATCTCTTTGTCAGTGACATTAAGGCAATGACAGATAACGGTCGCGACATCTTTTTCGACCTTATCCCCTTGCCCGCTTTTCTTATAATAGTCATCAATAGCCTCACGCAAAGCTTTATCGCCTAAAACGGAACAATGAATTTTGTGTGATGGAAGGCCCCCAAGTCTTTCGAGAATCTGCTGGGGAGTTATTTTGTACGCTTTGTCGAGTATCATACCACCATCTTCAGTAAGCATTACTGACATCATCGACGTGCTGGCTAGAGCGCTGGCGCAACCATAAGTTTTCCATTTTAATTCCTTAATCCGATCACTCTCTTTATCAACTTTAATAACGACCAGCATCGCATCTCCGCATGTCGGATTACCGACATACCCTTTGCCGTCAGCCTCATAGGAATCTTCATCCTCTAAAACATTCCGCGGATTCGTGAAATGATCTTTTACAATATCACTATATGCCCAAGCTTCCTGTCCCATAGCTATTAACTCCTTATTATTTAATTCGCAATATCTTTTTTCCTCAAAACCCGGATCACTGTCAACCGTGATTTTCTAGCGGGACTTACCGGTTTCAACTGCTCTGGCGCTGACTGGGCCTTTATAGAGAGGAGACATCTTCCGCAGTTTACTGACAATTGCCGGCAGTTTGAGCAACACATAATCTATATCGGCTTCAGTATTATCTCTTCCCAGACTGAAGCGAATAGACCCATGAGCGAAATGTGGATCAAGCCCCATCGCCAGAAGAACATGTGAAGGATCGAGAGAGCCGGAAGCACAAGCAGACCCGGTCGACACCTCTATACCTTCCATATCAAGCATCAGCAGAATTGACTCACCTTCTATATATTTAAAAGATATATTCAGTGTCCCTGGCAAACATTCGGTTTCATGCCCGTTAAGCTTCACTTCTGGAATTGACTCAAGTATTCCATCTCGTAGTTTATTCTTTAATCTCAATAACTTTTCATTTTCCTCTTCGAACTCTTTTTCAAGCATTTCAAATGCCTTACCAAGCCCGATTATAGCAAGATTATTTTCAGTCCCGGCTCTTCGATTTCTCTCGTGGTGGCCGCCAATGATAAGCGGACAAAAATGAATACCCTTTTTGATATAAAGAACTCCTATACCTTTGGGACCATGAAGTTTGTGCCCTGAAAGCGACAACATATCAGCATCAATATCGACGATTTTAAAAGGCAGCTTTCCTACTGCCTGGACCGCATCGGTATGAAACACTGCTTTATGTTTGTGGGCAATTTCCGCTAATTTCTTTATGGGCTGAATCGATCCCACTTCGTTATTCGCATACATGATCGAGACAAGCCCCGGAGATATCTCTTTCTCAAGATCGGCAGTACGAACAATACCATATTCATCTACCGGCAGAAAAGAAACTTCCCGTCCGATTTTCTTAAAGTACATACAAGCATTTAATACTGAAGGATGCTCGATCGAAGTCGTAATTACTCTTCGCTTACATTCTGCAGCACAAGCTGCATTACAGCAATTAATCGTGTTAAGGGCAGTATTATTTGATTCCGAACCTCCCGCAGTAAAAATAATTTCGAGCGGCGAACATCCCAGGTAGCTGGAAATGGTCTCCCGGGACTTTTCTATCAACGACCGGGCTCTGCGTCCACTCTCATGAAAACTGGAGGCATTTCCAAAAATATCGATATTATCTGTCATGATTTTTTGAACTTCAGGGTGTAGGGGAGTTGTGGCATTATTATCTAGATAAACCCGTTTATTCATTTTAAATCTTTCCTTTTCATGATATACTAAAAAGACGAATATTTTTAACTCATGTTATTATAACATGTATCAAATAATTAACAAGTTTACGGAAACTAGCCCGGCTAAAAGTGAATAGCAATGAACGATCTGGTGAGATTCGGGGTATCAATAGAAAAAGAATTGCTTGATAAGTTCGACATACTTATTGACCAAAAAGGATATACCAACAGATCGGAAGCATTAAGGGACCTTATTAGAGACAGTCTTGCGCAAAAAGATCAGGAAGATAAGACCAAAGAATCAACCGGAACAATTTCCATTGTTTACGACCATCATACCCACGAACTGACACACAAGCTCACAGCAATACAGCACGACTACCATGAATTAATTAACTCGACCATCCATATCCACCTTGACCATCATAACTGCCTCGAAGTTATTGTCGTTAAAGGCCCCATAGCCCGGCTAGAGTCTCTGGCAAATAACCTGGCCTCCGTCAAAGGGGTAAAAACAGGAAAATTAACCTTAGCCATTTAACTTATCAATTTATAACAATCAAGAAAAATCTAGTCGCCGGCCTTGCATCCTTTGTAATAATTACCACCAGCTTAATATACGCTGACACAAAAGTACGTGTTACTTTTTTTTAAATTATGCTATCATAACAATGCTTTATTTTAACAAGAATGATGGTTTGCAACTTAAAATTTGACACTTTCTAGGAGCGACGATGCATATACCGGATGGGTTTTTAGATACAAAAACAATACTCCTTACCTCAACCTTATCCGCAGGTTATCTCGCCTATTCCCTAAAAAAAGCCCGAACGATCCTCGACAACAAAACTGTCCCGGTAATCGGATTACTTTCGGCATATATTTTTGCCGGACAGATGATTAATTTTCCGGTACTAGCCGGCACGAGCGGACATCTTATTGGTGCAACACTGGCAACAATAGTTGTGGGCCCAATATTAGCCTCGATCATCATAAGCGTCGTTCTCATAATCCAGTGCCTGTTATTCGGTGACGGCGGCATCACTGCACTCGGTGCTAATATTTTGTGCATGGGGATGATTGCGGTATGGACAAGCTACTTTGCGTATAAGGGACTTCACGCTTTCTTCAGTAAAGAAAAAACGGCCGTCGTATTATTTATCGCTTCATGGACATCGGTCGTCGCAGCATCAGCTATTTGTTCACTATTACTCATAACAAGCCATACTACACCGTTATTAAGTACGATTATTGCAATGGTCGGAATTCATTCGCTTATCGGCATCGGCGAAGGCATCATTACAGTTGCAACAACAAACGCTATACGAAAAGCAAAACCGGAATTATTATCCGAAGGAGTCCTATGAAAAAATTCATTTTTTCAGGTTTATTTGCATCAATAATGATTAGCGGATTGATATCCCCATTTGCTTGCACTGCCCCAGACGGGCTTGAATACGTCGCCATCGCAAAGAACTTCATGAGCAAAGCAGTCATAACCCCGGCAATTCATGGAATCCTCCCGGATTATACGGTTAGCTGTATTTCTAATTCAGGATTATCCACCTCGATAGCAGGTTTGACAGGAACTTTATTGACCTTTATTTCAGCATTGTTCATTGGTAAAATCCTGACAAAAAAAAATACCACACCAAAACAACTACAGGCAACGAAGGACTGACAGCATTGAAAACCAGCAGCACATCGTTATTATCTAGCCTAAAGGCTGAACCGAAACTACTGCTCTTTACAATTTATTTTATACTTAATCTTTCAATTTCAACCTTCACAATTAAGCAATTGATATTTAGTGCAGCATTAATCTTTTTACTATATCTGTCAAAGCAGCCAATACACTTTTATCTAAAAAAAATCACCCATATATTGCCTTTCCTTGCGCTCATAATATGCCTATTACCTTTTCGCCACGACCCGAATGCTCAGGTAATCGTCAATCTTGGCTTCATTAATATCTATGACAAAGGCTCACTTATCGCCGGATTACTATGCTACAAAGCAATTACTTCAATTATTCTTCTCCATCTCATCATTACAACAACTGAAAAAAACGACCTTCTTAATTTCGCTTGCAAACTTAGAATTCCGCATCTCCTCATAGATATCTGCATGATAGCCTGGCGCTATCAAGGCATTGTCCAACAAGAATACCTCCACATCAAAAATTCCACGCTGAGCAGAGGACTAAAAGTCTCCCGCTTACAATCGACAACGCTTTTCGGCAACATCCTGACCGGTCTGCTGGTAAAATCTCTCCATAAAGCTCATTACGTTCATTATGCAATGATCGCCCGAGGGTATCAGGTCCACAGACCGTTACTCCATAAAAAAACAAAAAAAAATCACATATCTTTCCGTGATATAATTTTTGCGCAGGCAATGGTAGGAATGTTTCTCTGCGGACTATTCCTATAACCCGAATAAAATTGACATAAGGCAATTCATGACAATTATAAAACTGAATAATGTAACCTATATCTATAGTGACGGCAATAAAGGCCTTAGCAACATCTCGTTAGAAATAAAAAAAGGAGAAAATGTTGCTTTAATGGGACCGAACGGTGCAGGCAAATCAACGCTTATCTATCACCTCAATGGCATTCTACCGGAAAAACACAATGAAAACATCATCATCGGCGAGCTTCCCATCAATAACAAAAACTTATCCGAAATTCGAGCTAAAGTGGGTATGTTATTCCAAAACTCCGATAACCAGCTTTTCATGTCAAGCGTGCGCGAAGATATTGGATTTGCTCCCTATAACTTTGGATCAAACGATATTGAAGCCAGGATAAACAATGCCCTGCTGATGACCGGAACCACTCACTTGCAACACAAACATCCTCTTCATCTTAGCTTAGGCGAAAAAAAATTGGTCGCACTGGCAGGAATACTGGCACAACAGCCTGAGATACTCGTACTTGATGAACCGGCAGCCGGCCTTGATCCCGGACAAAAGTCTACAACAGTGAGGCTCCTTAAAAATCTCACCTGCACCAAAATTATCGCAACACATGAACTTAACGTGGCACAATATCTATGCCAGCGAGTTATTATCCTTGAAAAAGGGAAAATTGCACAAGATGGCCCGATAGATATACTAAGGAATACTGACATACTAAAAAAATATAATTTACTGGAAGATTTCTAGTATCTCAAAATAAATCTCGTCAGATTAAGCTTTAATTCATAGCATCTTTACTAAACTGGTATTCTTCAGTCCGCTCCAATGCCTTTTTGATGCTCTTATGTTCGCTACCATCAAGATGCGGATCTATCTCAATAATATCGACGGCAATCTTACGAGCTTCCAGCAACAACGGTTCATCTTTGATAAAATCAGCCATTCTCATTGTCGGGAGCCCGCTCTGCTTGACGCCATAGAAGTCTCCCGGTCCCCGCAACTGCAAATCAAACTCTGCAAGTTTAAAGCCGTTTGTTGTCTCAGTCATCACCTTAAGCCTTTTACGGCCATCTTCCGATTTTGGGTTCCCTATGAGGATGCAATAGGACCGCAAGCTTCCCCGGCCTACCCTTCCCCGCAATTGATGAAGTTGGGATAACCCGAACCTTTCAGCATGTTCTATTACCATCACAGTAGCATTAGGAACATCAATACCAACCTCAATAACGGTTGTTGCAACAAGAAGCCGGATTTCCTTATTTCTAAACATCTGCATGACATTATCCTTTTCATCACCTTTCATTTTCCCATGAATAAGCCCTACCGGAAACTCAGGATATATATCAGTTTTAAGATATTCGTGCATATCTATTGCAGCTTTAAGATCAAGCTTCTCCGACTCTTCTACCAAAGGCAAAACATAATATGCCTGCTCTCCGTCTTTTAATTTCTTTCTGAGGAACTCAAGTACCTGTGTTGACTTCGTTACCCATTCGGTTTTTATCTCTTTTCTTCCCGGAGGCATTTCATCGATAACCGATTTATCGAGATCGCCATAAACAGTCAACGATAACGTTCGTGGAATTGGAGTCGCAGTCATTACCACGAGATCGGGGTTCTTCCCATATTTCTTCAGTGCTGCTCGTTGCATAACCCCGAAGCGATGCTGTTCATCAACTATTGCTAAGCCTAAATTAGGAATTTCAACTTTTTCCTGAATAAGCGCATGGGTTCCAATCACAACATCAACACTGTTACTGGCCACGTACTCAAGCACATTCCTCTTCTGTTTGGTTTTGAGCCTTCCAATAAGCAATTCCACTTTAATACCAAGTGGTTCAAGATATTTAAGAAGCTTTTTGTAATGTTGCTCGGCTAGAATCTCTGTCGGAGCCATCAGCGCTGCTTGATAGCCATTCTCAACTGCGACAATAATAGCGGCTACTGCAATCTCGGTTTTACCGGAACCGACATCGCCCTGAACAAGCCGGTTCATCGGATGAATTTTCTTCATATCGCCTTTAATTTCGTTAATAACACGCTGCTGGGCATTGGTTAATGAATAAGGAAGCGAATCAAGGTAGCGAACATATAATTGTGAATCCACATTAAAGCTAATTCCCTTTTCTCGATGCTGGTTAAGAAATCTCTTTTTTGCCAGAACAAGCTGCATCATAAAAAAATCATCGAACACAATTCTTCTTTTAGCGAGTGCATAGGATTCCCGGTCCTTCGGATAATGGAGATTATACAGAGCTTCCTTGATTCCCATAAGTTTATGCTGTTTGCGAAAAGCTTCCTCATAGAATTCATCAACATAGTTCAAATATCCGAGAAGAACACTATAGATCGACATACGGATCTTTTTTTGCACGATGCCCTTTGTTAAGTTATACACCGGAACAACTCGGTTCAAGGAAATATTATTCGCCATATCTTTATCCAGAATCTCATAATCGGCACACATCAACTGATATTCGCCAGTATAGTGATTGTACTCAACTTTACCGGACACAAAGAGACGATTTCCTTTCATTATGGTAGTTTCCAAGAACGCCTGATTAAACCAGACTACCGAAAGATACCCGTAGCCATCATGGATATTTGCCTTAAAAAGCTTATGCCGGTTCTTAGTAGTCTCCACTTTCGTAGCAATAACATCACCGACAAAAAACATTGTTTCGTTATTCTTAGCTTCCGAAATTTTAGGGATACGGCGTCTGTCTTCGTACGAACGCGGGAAAAAATAGATAAGATCATTTACAGTATAAAGCTCTAGCTTTTCAAAACATTTAGCTAACTTCGGACCAACACCTTTGATATATTGTATTGATGTTTTTAATTTTTCGTTCATGATTGTTTATCTTATAAAAAGCAAAATATCTTTTTCGGATTTAGTAAACTGCAAAGCCTATGAGTCCTGGTCCGGCATGGCATCCGACAACAGGGCTTAACTGAACAATTACCAGATCAACATGAGGATAGTATAGTTTAACAGCAGTTTCAAGCTCTGGGACCAGAGTATCCGAATTACTATAAGCAAGCCCGACATATTCAAGTTCTCAAGAACTATTCTTCCATGTTTTAAATAACTTTTCAATCTCTTTTAGAACATTTCTGGTTTCTTCCGCGAATATCATTTTGATATCATCCAATGAGCCCGAATGTTCGAGGCTTTTCAGCGCTGCAATTAGTTTTATTCCTGAGCAGATAGACACAGAAAATGAGTCGAATACCTTACAGTACGAACTGCGTATTTCTTTACAATTTCATAAGGGATACCGATCGTTGAATCAATAACAAACCCTATATTCATAGATTAACAATTTGCTTCTTCATATCATCAATCATAACGTTGGTTATCTTTCCCAGTGCAGAAGCTTTCTCCAGAACTTGATCAGGGTTATTGGTATGAATGTATATCTTGGCAAAATTATCGATGCCTTTATCGACAATAACGCTATCTCCGTATGACTTAATAATTTTTTTGATATGATTATCGTCGATATCGAGATTCTTTTGAATAATAAACGTAGTACAAAACTGATGAGTAATAGTTTTTCCCGCTTTAGCCTTGTCCGGTATTTCCTGAGAATCTATCACAGGCACATCTTTAACTGACCTAGCGGTAGCCAAGCGCAGCATACCTTCAAAAAAGAGAACCAGCCCTTTACCTCCAGCATCAACAACTCCGGCTTTTCTGAGTTCAGGCAATAAAGTTTTTGTTTTTTCAAGAGATTCACAAGCACCGTCATAAAAACTTGTCATCACTTCGATAAGATCTTCGCTTTTGCTTATACTTGCTAATGCAGCGTTAGCTCCATCATATGCTACGCTTAGGATGGTACCATCCTTTGGGCTTAGGATTCCTTCGCGCGCCGTCTGGGCAGCTCTATAAAAAGCATTGGCAATATCTTCGGCATCGAGCACTTCTTTATCTCCGATTGACTCAGAAAACCCTCTAAAAAACTGGGACAGGATCAGTCCTGAATTTCCTTTACTCCCCATCAATCCGCCTAAAGCGGCAGCTCGGGCAATCGAAGAGGTCAAATAAGGATTTTCAACTTTTCTGATTTCATTAAGGATCGAAGTAAAGGTAAGATACATGTTAGCGCCGGTATCAGCATCCGGAACAGGGAAATAATTAATCTCATCAAGATGATCTTTATGATGATAAACCCATTTAGCTCCTGCAATAATAAAATTTTTCAGCCTTATTCCATCACATTCTTTTAAGCTTGTTCTTGACATGACAATTCCCCATTATTCTTTATTATTTTAAATGTGACTTCAACGGATGGTTGTATCAGGTAAGCGCTTCAAGCTAATTTTATGAGCATCAAAGCAAATCCATCCATAATAAACGCTACGCTTCAATAATAAATATATTTTTGATACGTTCATTGATAGTAACATAAAATTGCATTGGTTGTCTAAATATTTCCATTCGCAGGAGTATATAAAAATGCACGGTTGCCCAAATTAGCTGGAATCTGGAATACAGATACGAATATTTCTATTACAAGATTTTTGAACCTATTGCCGAATAATATCCGAAAAATACTTTACTAAGAAATCAAGGAATTTCTTTTAAAATTAACCATTGTTAATAAAAATACGCTGTGATATAATTTTTTCTCGCTAATGAAATGCATGGGAGGCAGTTAAATGTCAAAAAAATGTGATATTTGTGGAAAAGGTCCGATATTCGGAAATGCAGTAAGTCATTCTAATAAAAAAACCAGAAGAAAATGGTACCCTAATATACAAGCAATAACAATTCTTGTAAAAGGTATTAAGAAAAAAGTAAAAGCTTGCACATCTTGTATAAAGACAAATAAGCTCGAAAAAACCTTCTAATACTTGGATTGCCAAATTAATAGTTACTATAGCCTGATAATTATCAGGCTATATCTATTTTTATTTTATAGATTAAGTTCCCGATAAGGATATTTTGCCTTCCCTTCTTTTTTCGTTGTCAAAGGCCGTTATGATCACAGAAGAACAACGATATTAGCATAATGCAACAATGTGATCATCTCCATGCAGCATAATCCCACATACAGATGCCGCCGCTGAGCTTACTTTTCATACCAGCCATCCCGTTACAAAAATAATTACGTGATTGTGGACGGCATAACGAACAATCCTTCAGTTAATATAATCTTTTCTCACATTGGCACAAAAAATGATTAATCCTTTTCAATCACACTGGATGGCTGAATAAAACAAAAATATATACTTTTTTGTTGAAGTAATAGTACAAATGATTAGGAGGTGAAATCCATGACAGAGTTACTAGCTGATTTTATTAAAAATGAAGAAGGACAAGGGTTAGTTGAATATGCCCTTATTGCAGCCTTAATCGCAGTTGCAGCTATCGTTGCATTAACCTTCCTTGGAGGGACAGTGAGCAACAAAATGAGAGCTATCGGAGACAACATCGCTACAGACGCCTGAAAGCTTGACCCAAATTATTAAATTTTTGCATTTATATATTATTATGATAAAATAAAAATATTACCTTACAGAAAAGAGGTGGATACCATGTTATCAGTAATAGCTAATTTTATTAAAGATGAAGAAGGACAAGGGCTAGTTGAATATGCTCTTATTGCAGCTTTAATCGCAGTTGCAGCTATCGTTGCATTAACCTTCCTTGGAGGGACAGTAAGCAACAAAATGAAAGCTGTCGGCGGCAACATCGCAGGTACCTAGTATTAAAAGGAAGCCCTACCATCTCGATAGGGCTTCCTTTTCTATTTTCTTACTTAATCTCAAAAGGTCTAGTAAATAAAACAAAAATGGACGTATTAATATTTTCTAAAGTTATTCTCGTCATAATTATAATAACAATCTCTGTTATCACTGACTTAGCCACAAGAAAAATATACAATATTTTGACTTTACCAGCCATATGCAGCGGGCTCTTGTTCAACATGATCTATTTTTCTTTAAACAATTTTTCCCTTCGAGCAATTGCAGAAGGCTTTATTTTCAGTTTCTCGGGACTTATTATTGCACTCATTGTCTTCTTTATTCTTTTTGCCTTCGGATGGTTTGGTGGCGGAGATGCTAAGCTTATGGGGGCAATAGGCGCATTTATGGGTTCTCACTTCATTATTTGGTGTATTTTGTATACATTGATAGCCGGAGGAATATGCAGTTTTTTTCTAATAATAAATGATATCGTAACAAAAAGAAAAAGGTCTCAAATTATTATATTCTTTATAAGTTTAAAAAATAAACTGCTCTATCGAATGCCACTCATATTTCCTGACAAAAAAAAATCTGCGACATTCACTTATAGTATTGCAATTGCTATGGGGTTCGTAGCATCCCTATTAAAATTTAATATTTTAAAAATACCCTTTACCTGGTAATACAATGAAACTTGGAATTATATCCGATACTCATGGTGATTATTCCGCATGGGAATACATCCGAAATTATATCTTTCTCGATGTTGACGCCATCATTCACGCAGGAGACATCCTTTACGGTGCTGATTACGCCAACATGAAATCCTTCACGTCATCCCTGACAACTACTACCATTCCGATTTATGCTGCCCGAGGAAACTGCGATAAATATATGGCCCAAGAGATTCCTGACGGAATGATGTCCCATCCATATGGAACAGTAACATTCGATAAAAAAAGAATAGTTTTTACTCATGGCGACATATATTTATCTTACATATCAAAAAAATTACTGGCAAAAGAATTACGGGCAGATATCCTGATCTCCGGACATACTCATATCTATAACTACCTTAAAGAAGACGGGATATATTTCATTAACCCCGGATCACCGGCATCCCCGAAAAATAACGAAAAAACACCAACAGTGATGATTTTAGAGGATACAAAACTTCATCTCATCAATAGCACTAGCGGATCAATAATTCAAACATATAATATTGACTAAAAGAATAGTTAGTTGACATTTTTGACCAGTTTAAGCCACAGAATTCTTTTTAGTTACCAGGGTTAAAGTCGACAGAATCTAAATGGGAGTTACTCAGGGGAAATTAATTGCATTATTTAAACAAATTCCAGCTTACAAAGGCCTAAAATTAATTACATTATTTTCTTCGAAAATCCTAATTCTTCTTTTTTCAGAGGTAATATCAAGTTTCCTCGTCGAAAACTGCAACGTAACCCCCGGAAAGATAGAATTCTTGACATGGATCATTGGTTTGCCTTTTTCTTTAATGTAGTTAAGTATTTTATTCTTTTCTTCTTCTAAATGCATATTTATTTTTTCAACTTCTAACTTCTTTTGGTTAAAATCTTCATAAATTTTTTCGAACTCGTGGAACTCATCTGAGGCTAAATTAGGAGCAGCCAGGTATTGTTCAATATACTTTACTTCCGTATCTATCCCAACTAATTCAGATTTATTTGCTTGGATTTTAATCCCGATATTTTCAATTGCTTCCAATAATTCCAAATTTTCAGATAAGGTGATCACCATTTTACTCGCTTCTTTTCTAGAACCGAGATCATATGCGATTATTTTACCATAACACTTAATATTACTGCCTAATATCCGGCTATCTTTGCCATCGTTGGTTAACAGCGCACCCGCTACAACGTTACTATACATAATTTCTTTTTCAACAATAAGCTTCTCTCCTGCATGAACTTTGCCAAATTGAATAAAGTTTACCTCGATATCTTTAACGGCCTTCACATGACCACTAGTTTTATTGTTTATTCCACCTTTAATAACTATTGAACCTTTTGTCTCGACAGTTGCATTAATTATATCCTTAAGGATCAAAATATTTCCTTCGGATATTACGGTAAATCCATCTTTAACGCTACCACAAATTGTTATATCCCCTGGAAAGCGAATATTTCCTACCGAGTAATCGATATCAGATTTAATGAGAAGTGTAGTCGTAACTTTCGCCTCTTGATTTAAAAAAGATGCCGCACCATCAGCTTCAGCATAAACATACCGGCCATCCTCTGATAGGCTCGTATTTTCACCAATCGCTATACAGAATGTATTTCCATCAATTACCGGGATGATACTGCCGAAAACATCTATACCCTGTACCCCTTTTGAAGGTGGGATAATCTCAATTAATCTGCCGCCTTTTTTTACTGGAATAACATAACCAAGATCTCTATGATCTACCGATCCATTTTCCCGTTCTCTTGGTTTTTCCGCTTTAATCTCGTTCTTAAAAAACAAGATAAATTCTGTATCCTTGCCACTTTGCGGAGGTTTACCTTCAGCTATCCGAACATATTTATTGGATATTTTCTCTGCAATAATTCTTGTAACATTGGCCGTCAATATACCATACCCAATGCCTTTAGCTTTGAGAAATTGATAAAGTTTATCTTCAGTAGCAGCATCTATCTCATCACTGCCTACACTAATATCAGCATGTAACCTATCATCACTAAATCTTATTAACATCTGATCACTTAGTTTCCATCATCTAATATTTATAATATACATTAAATGTACTAAATATTACCCATTGTTATTATATTATCATATTAATCATTAAATACAAAAATTATTATCCGATGGTTTTTCAGAAATAACTATTATTGTCAGAAAAAAACCTTACTAAAATCCTATTCCAAATACAAAAGAAGAATTCTCGCGAAAAACACTCTCTTGCCCCAACATTAAGTATAGTTTCTCGAACACGCCTTTATTAAACGGACTATACTTCACTCGACAGTCAAGATTAAGGCCTTTATCGTATGGAAAATCAATTGACACATGGAGAGACTCATATTTTTTGTAATCCAAACCAAAGCCGGTTAATGATCTCATTATCCCTACACGACCAACAATATCCTGATTCAACTGTATACCCTGTTGTAAGTAATCCAGCTTATCTTTTCCACTACGATTGCTCAGGCCAATACCTGTTGAATAAATATCTGCATATTTCACGTCAAACCCTAGATCATAGAAGTTATTACTGTTTTTGGTTCTATTATTATAACTGGCATAAGGAACAAATTCAGTGTTTTCTATGGTGCTAAGAATTCTATTTGTCTTATCAAGTGCCAGATTCGTCTTTTTGATAGTTGTTTTTACCTCCGGCTCAGAAAGTAATTTATTAACACTTTGAATTGTCTCTCTTGTATCTTTAAGCAGCCCGGTAATATCAGTAGTAGTCCCTTTCTCTTGCATCATTCCATCAACAGATCCAAAAATACTATTAATTTTATCTGAGGCTTCTTTGATATTTTTCATTGCACTATCAGTATTTTTCAAAATAGCGTGAACATCATTAACAGCTTCCGGATTAAGAAGCTTTTTCCTCAAATCATTAACAAAGAGAGAAATACTAGACAAACTATCTTTTAATCCTGATACTTCTTCTGATGACGTAAATTTGCTGACACTCGAGAGTATTTCATCAAATCTTATGGTGATGGTATCAAGCCTTAATATTGTATCTTTAATCGATTTTTCAACTTCTGGCGAAGTAATTATATTGCGCAGTGTTTCCAACATTTTCTTGGTTTCTTCCAGGTTCTGTGTCCCGATATCGACAAAATCCACGAGGCCCCTAGACGCATAGCCAGGCAATACTGTGCCTGCTTTTAAAACTTCATCTGTAGGAACTTCAGCGAGAATATCCATATATTTTTCACCTATCAGCCCATCAAACGAGACTCTGAGCCTTGAACTTGCTGGAAGTACAACTCCTCGTTTAATAATAAGCGAAACCCTTATTCTGCGTGTTTGAGGCTCTATTTTTTCTACGAACCCGACCAGGTAACCTCGATATCGTACCTGTGAGCTGAGCAAAAGTCCGCTTACAGTCTCAAAATTACCATATATTCGATAACCGTATGCTTTAATATACAGACCACTTTTCCATAGAAGTCCGACAACTAAAATAATTACCGATAAAAAAGTAACAATACCTACCTTTGTAGCATTCGATAAATTCATTAATATTCCTTCCTTTCACTCGGTGTCACTATTCCATTTAAAAAGTGGTTGATAATAGGATTTTGATTTCTTTTAGCTTCATCCGGAGTTCCGGCTTCGAACAGCTTCCCGCTATGCATCATGATAATTCTATCTGAAGTATTATATATAGTGCTCAACTGATGAGTAACCACTATTGAAGTAACATCAAGCTCAGCATTCAATTTATTTATCAGGTTTTCGATGACAGTTGAGGTAATAGGATCTAATCCGGTTGTCGGCTCGTCATAAAGAAGTATTTTCGGACTCGTTGCAATCGCGCGTGCAAGGGCCACACGTTTCTGCATCCCACCGGACAATTCCGATGGCATTGTCCTCTCTATACCGGCAAGACCAACCATCTCCAGTTTTTCAGCGACAATTTTATTAATTTTATTATCATCATAATCTGTATTCTGTTTCAGTCCGAAACCTACGTTCTTACCCACATCCAAAGAATCAAACAGAGCTGAAGACTGAAATACCATCCCGAACTTTAAGCGAAGTTTTGCAAGTCCCGTAGAGCTAAGTTTCGCAACATCATCGCCTTCAATCATGACTCGTCCAAAAGTTACAGGTTGAAGCCCGATGATGAGTCGCAGCATAGTGCTTTTCCCACACCCGCTTGGACCGATAATAGAGACTTTCTCTCCTTTGTTGATTGTCAGATCAACATTATCAATTATAAGCCTGCTATCGAATATTTTTGTTACTCTCTCAAAATCTATCACGGTATCACCTAAAAATAATTTGCGACAAAAAATAGTTGGAGACAAATATGCTTACTAATGCGAGAACAACAGCACTTGTTGTTACTTCGCCAACACCTCGAGCACCACCTTTTGCGCTTAACCCTTTGTATGTAGCGATCATAGAAATAATCAAACCAAAAATAGGGCCTTTAATAAAAATACCTGGCCATATATCAGTAACTGTTAGCATTGTTGAAGCCGAGGTAAAATAGGATACCGGATTAACACTAAAGATAAATACAGAAACGAAATATCCGCCTAGAAAACCTATCAGGTCTGCAAAAATAATCAAGACCGGCAACATAAAAACGCAGGATAATACTCTAGGAGCAACAAGGTAATCAACCGGGCTTACTGCCATAGATTCCATGGCATCTATCTGATCAGTAACCTTCATAGAACCTAACTCTGCAGCAATCGCAGCGCCTATTCTACCGGCAAGAACAACAGCAGTAAGGATAGGAGCTAATTCCCGCCACACAGCTAGCCCAACAATTCCACCGACCATACTGATCGCACCAAGCTTCGAAAATTTAGTAACAATCTGCGTCGCAAATACCATGCCGACAAAAGCAGCAGTAGTCACCGAAACAGCCAGTGAGTTGACGCCAAGCCAAGCCATCTGATCAATAACATTCCGCATCTGGACCTTTCCTCTGACAATCGAACGCATTGCCCTGAGGCCCAGAATAGTGATATTACCTAACTCGTCAATGAAACTAATGACTAAAGAACCTAATAACTTAAACATTATATTTTTGCACCTTTAAAACTGCACTAGGTAAACATTCTACAATATCTGAGGCTATCAGACCATACTCTCCTTTATCAACAGCCGCAATGTCTCCAGCCAACCCATGCACATATGTCCCGGCAACAGCACTTTCAAAAACTCCATTACCCATAGCCAGCAGCCCGCCAATCACACCGGACAGCACATCTCCGGATCCGGCTGTCGCCATTCCCGGATTACCTGTTGTGTTCTCAATAGAACGTTCCCCATCTGTTATTAACGTTCTGTGACTTTTCAAAACGATAGTAATATTCAACTCTCCGGCAGCTCTTCTGGATAACTCATTCCCGCTGCTTTGTATATCAGCAATCGACAAATCCATCAGCCGTGAAAATTCTCCGTAATGAGGAGTAATGATGACAGATGCTTTAATATGTTTCAATTCATGCCGATGAATATTGTTAATACCGTCAGCATCTAAAACAACCGGCTTTCTTAAATTTTTTAAAATATCCAAAATTATTTTTCTCGCGTTGGGAGAGACTCCCAAACCCGGTCCGATAACGAGTGCACTCGCTTTTTCCATGTCTGCTAATAACGTATCGATAGAATCATGCGAAATAGTTCCTAACTCATCAGGATACCCCTTAATTACTGCCTCGGTAAAAGCAAGGTTAACAAAGTTTACTAATAATAAAGGAGATGCAATATAGACTAAACCAGCTCCGGTCCTCATCGCGCCTCTGGCAACCAGACACACAGCACCCATCATCCCGAAACTGCCGCCATACACCATTAACCGACCATAATCACCCTTGTACGAATCTTTTGCTCTAGGTTTAAAACACGCTAAAACGAGATTATTCATACTATTCCCTAGTCCTTCGAAATTATAAACATGCCGTAATGTGCCCTCCAATTAGGAAGCATCGCCACAACTTTCCCCTGTGTTTTGGTTCCTAATAAAGGGATTTCTTTGATTATAGCGATATTCTTTTCTTCACAAAAAGCTCTAAAATCCTTTATTGTCAGTATTCTCGTATTCGGAGTATCGTACCACTCAAATGGTAATGATTTCGTTTTTGGCGACCGTCCTGTAATCAACAAGTCCCAGCGGCACTTCCAAAAGCCAAAATTTGGGAAGCTTATAATAGCTTTCTTTCCCACACGAAGTATTTCGTTAATAACAAATTCGGTTTTCATAACAACCTGAAGAGTTTGGGATAATATGACGTAATCAAAGCACCCGTTCCCATAATCGCAAAGTCCCTCATCAATGTTCCCCTGAAAAACGGTAAGCCCTTTGCTGACACAATTACCTATCTTCTCATCAAGTATTTCTATCCCGTATGCAGTAATCTTCTTCTCTTTTTTCAAAAGTGCCAGCAAATCGCCATCACCACACCCGATATCAAGGACTTTGCTGCCCTCTTCTATCAAATCAACGATAATTTGTAAATCGAGCCGCTTATGTGACGGTTCGTGGTATATTCCTTGAAAATGATACATAGTTTCCAACCTCTCAGTTAGCAAGTAAGCTTACTCAATATTTTCCAGAAAACCCCGAATCAACTTATCCTGCAACGGATTTTCAATTAAAAAAGAATCGTGGCCGTAAGCTGATTGTATTTCACAAAAAGACACATCGATATTATTTCCCCGTAACGCGCTTACCAGTTCCTTCGCCTGATAGGTAGGAAAAAGCCAGTCAGAAGAATATGACAAAACCAGGTATTTGTTCTTATAATCTTTTAAGGCATCCTGAAGACTAGCATACCCATCCGCCAAATCAAAATAATCCATGGCCTTTGTTAAATAGAGATAAGAATTCGCATCAAATCTCTCAGTAAAACTCTTTCCCTGGTGATGCAGATAACTTTCCACCTGAAATTCTGTTAACAGTTCATAGCTATAAGTATCACTGCCACGCAATTTTCTCCCGAATTTCTCGCGCATAGACGCATCGGACAAATAGGTTATATGTCCAAGCATCCTGGCAATTGATAACCCCTTGTGCGGATGATCTTTATGATAATAATCCCCTCTATTCCAATGAGGATCTCCGATTATCGCCTGTCTCCCGACTTCATTAAAGGCAATACTTTGGGCAGACAACCGCGCCGTTGTAGCGATGGCCATTGCAGCCTTTACCCGTTTAGGAAATAATTGTGTCCACTTAAGAACTTGCATGCCGCCCATCGATCCGCCAGCTATACAGTAAAGGACCTCTATACCGAGACAATCGATAAGCGCCTTCTGAGCTTTCACCATATCTTGAATTGTTATTACCGGGAAATCCATTCCGTAGGGTTTTCCAGTTTCGGGATTAATCGTAATAGGACCGGTACTTCCCTTACAACCGCCGATAACATTCGAGCAAATGACATAATATCTATTCGTATCAAACGGCTTACCCGGACCTATCATAATATCCCACCAGCCTGGTTTTTTCTCTTTCTCGTTATACTTCCCTGCCGCATGAGCATCTCCGCTTAAAGCATGACAGATCAGTACCGCATTACTTTTCTCTTTATTAAGATGACCATAAGTTTCATAAACAATCGTAATCGGGCCGATTATCTGTCCGCTCTCCAATACAAACGTACTTGGCGGCTCAGCAAAGGTAAATTTTCCAGTCTGGGTATTCAAGTCCTGATCCATACAATTCCTCGTTCTATCAAGAGTTTTTCACATCATCAGGGGAGAAAGTGCACTCCCCAGCGACAAAAAAAGCCTCTTATCATTATTGATAAGAGGCTAAAATATTACATTTCAACTTCTTATCTTCGCAGTTACACTGCTCAGGATTTGGCACCTGTTACTAAACAAGGTTGCCGTGGTTTCTTCGGGCCTGTCCCTCCACCACTCTCGATAAGATCTTCACCATAATGCTAACTGCGATGACATTATTTGTCAATATTTACAATTCAAAATCTTCACGCTTTAAGCTATTTTTTTCCATGATATCGTTAAATCTATCAGATATCTCTCCGGACGTCATCAGAGGCATCAATTCCTCATCCATCTCCTCTTTGGTCATAACGCCTTTCGATTTTCGATAGAACTTATAGGCATAATGGTTTACCTCTTTGTCGTAAGCCTCGCAGAGTTCCCCGAAATATAATTCCTTCTTAAATCCATAGCTTTTAACAAGTGACTTAACCTCTTTAGATTCAAGCCGCGTGTCCTTATCCTGATAATAATAACAGGTCTCATGACTCGTAATTACGACTTTAGTTAACTTACCTTTAGGAGACAATAATGTCATAAATCCCAATCGGTTGTAATATTGCTGCAGCAAAAGAGGTGCTTCGCCTTTTTTCGGAAAATTATAGGTCTTGTACCCAATCAAACCCTTTTTTCTTAATCGTTTTCGTTCTGTACGAAGGTCATAATGATTAATCGATCTATCCGCAGGCAAAAATATCATGTCGACTTTATCATCAAGTTCGGAAACAGGGCGGACCCGCTTTAAATCTTTTTTCAAAATCCTTGACAGCTTTTCATTTTCAATATCAGCATAAACAGTAACGTTCATCTGACTGAATAAGTAGAGTTCTTCCATCGCAGATTGATCCAAGAACAGTATTGATTCTATGCCATATTCTTCAAAAACATTTTTCAAATTACTCATCATTCTTCTTATATCGAGAGTAAACGCATTGCTTACATTGAGAGAATAATCCATATATGACTCCCTTCGTCACTATAACCCCTAAATCCACTAAAGGTGGCTAATAGCGCTAATTTATATAACCTCACCTGTCATAAACTCGATGCGCTATCTGAAACATACCTATACTCCCGGCTACAGCAGCATTTAATGACTCGCATTGCGGGTTCATTGGTATAAAAATACTTCGATTCGCAATTGATCTTAAACGCTGAGAAATACCGGAGGATTCATTCCCCACTGCTATTACTGTCTTCGGGGAATAGTCTGCAGCAAATATATTCTCTTTTCCGTCCATTGTGAAAATTATTATATCATATTTTCTTTCTTTAAGATCATTAAGAAAACCATCATCGATAATAAAAAACGTTGCATATGCAAAAGTGCCCATAGTTGCACGGATTGTTTTCGGATTGTATGGATCAACAGTAGCACCGTAGAATAATACCCCATCAAAACCAGCGCCTACTGCCGATCGAATAATAGTACCAAGATTCCCGGGATCGGTAATTGAATCGACTAAAACGTAGAGGCCACGATCTTCACTGATTAACGGGACTGTCGTTGTATAGCTGACAATAGCAAGAATACCCTGGCTCGTAACAACGTCCGATAGCTTTTCGAATACGTCATCAGGGACAGAATAGTAAGACATCGAAGGATAATGATCGGTAATAGATGTGCTCTTATCGTTTTTAAGGGCTGAATGTGAAAAAAATATCTCGGTTATTTTGTAACTGGTTATGTGCCCTTCCAAAAGGCTTTGAATGGATTTGTATCCCTCAACAACAAAAGAACCTGCTTGTTTTCTTTCTTTGCGAGATTCCAACAATTTTCTTATATGTTTGAGTTTGTTATTATGTATAGAATCTATATTTTTTATCATAGTACCGTACAAACAGCGACAGCTTTGATACCCTCTCCCCTGCCCTCGAACCCTAAATATTCAGTTGTAGTAGCCTTGATGTTAATAAGCTTACGGTCTATTTTCAGCACATCTGCCAGATTGTCGGTCATGGCGTCAAAATATGGCAACAATTTGGGCTTCTGAGCTATTATGGTAGCATCGATATTATTAATCTCAAATCCTTTTTCTGCCAACAGCTCATTTGTTCTGCGAAGTAAAACCATACTATCGATATTCTTGTACTGGTTATCCGTATCCGGGAAATGCTGTCCGATGACACCTAGTCCTGCGCCGCCTAATAATGCGTCGATAATAGAGTGGACCAGCACATCTGCATCGGAGTGCCCAAGCAATCCCTTTTCATAGGGGACATCCACGCCGCCTAATATTAATTTCCGGTTTTCCACCAGTTGATGTACATCGTACCCGATACCTACCCTCATGATAACTCCTTACGTTCTCTCGATTTCATTAACCTCTCGGCAATTAATACATCAGGAGGATAAGTAATTTTTATATTTTCAGGGCTACCATCAATCACTTTTACTGTTCCACCGACCTTTTCCACCATCGAAGAATCATCGGTAAAAAGATGCTTATCTTCCAATTCATATGCTTTTTTAAGTATATCAAAACGAAATCCCTGTGGGGTTTGTACCGATACCAGCTCACTACGGTTCAAAGTAGTTTCTACAATTCCATCGGTGGTAATTTTTTTGATAGTATCAGTCACAGGAACAGCGATAATTGCACCATCAAATATAGACAGGGCACCAATGATATCGGAAATATATTCTTCACGCATTAAAGGCCGGGCACCGTCATGGATAAAGACATATCTAGCGTCCATAAGCTGAGCGAGGCCGTTTGCGATTGATTGCTGTCTGGTTGCACCGGAAGGGGTAATACAACGTACTTTGGTGAATTCATATTCTAAAACAAGTTGCTCATATGCAGTAATTGAGTTCTTTTCAGTAACAATAATTATTTCATCAACAACGTCACTATCCTGGAAATACTGGATCGAATGAGCAACAACCGGTCTTCCCATGAGCTTGAGTAATTGCTTGCCTCCTTCGATTTTCAGTCTGCTGCCACTACCTCCTGCGGCAATAATTGCATAGTTTTTCATTGCTTCAATACCGACAATAGCCGATTAATCTCTCTCACAAACGTCTCACGGCTAAAATTGGTTTTATCGATTACTTTGATAACTCTTTTATTTAGGAACTTCCGTTCTTCTTCATTGAGCTCTTTCATAGAAAATATCACAATATTGTCCATTTTCTTATAGAGCCTATCAACTTCTTTAAGCAGCTCAAACCCATTAAGGTCCGGCATAATGATATCAAGAAGCACGAGGTCTGGGGCATTAGCTAAATATCGAAGCCCTTGGCGGGAATCAGAAAAACCTTTGACAATTATATTATCATTTTCAAAGAAGCTATGAACCAGTTCTATTATATTTATGTCATCATCGATGATAACAATTTCTTTCCTGGCTTCTTTATCGTTTTTCTTCTTTTCCATGCTCTTGATTTTATTCTTCATGCCTACTTTATCGATTGGAAGCAGTACAACATCTGAAATTCCATATTTATAACGTAACCTCTTATCATCGTTATCAGTCATAATAAGAAGTGGTATATCATAGAGCACCTGCTCATTTTTTAACAAGGAATATACTTCGTCAGGATCAGGCAGAACAGAAGAATTTACGAGGATCAGTAACGGTTCTTCTTTTTTCACAATATCAAGGATATTTTCGAAGTTATCAATGAAAATAATTCGATATCCATCTTCAGAAAGGATCATTGACAGTCGTTCTTTATTATCTTCATCAGGCTCATAAACGAGAACCGAGTCAAGAGAAAAAGATAGGTCTTGCGCATAATCGACTGCCGGAGCGAACTTGCTGAACTCTTCCCAGATATCTTCATTTTTTTTTTCGGTAATATTCTTCGGGATAATTATATAAAAGGACGTTCCTTTACCATACTCTGAAGTAAACCAGATATCTCCCTTATGCTTTTCAACTAGTTTTTTAGTCAGCGCTAAGCCTAAACCTGTTCCTGAGTTTTCGCGGGCATAAGAGCTGTCTATCTGCTCAAACTCAGAAAATATTTTCGAATAATCTTCTTTTTTTATTCCGATCCCTGTATCAGTTATTGTAAACTTAGTAAACCCGGCTCCTACTTCAGGCAAATAATTCTCTATAAAAATCTTAACACTGCCATGTTCAGGAGTAAATTTGATCGCATTCCCAACCACATTAAAAATAACTTGCCTAAGCTTAGTTTCATCAGCTTCTATCTTATTAACATTATCTTTATTGATAACCGAAAGTTCAATATTTTTCTTGAGGGCTAAAGGAGACAGTGTTTCTACAACATATTCCACCGTGTCTTCAATCAATACATCCTCAACGTTAATCTCGACCTTGCCGGATTCTATCTTAGAAAGGTCAAGCACGTCATTAATAAGTTCAAGCAAATGTTTTCCGCTATTTTGAATATTTATAACGAATCTGCGTTGTTTCTCTGTTAACGTGCCGAAATTATCGTCCACCAAAATATCAGAAAACCCTAAAATAGAATTAAGCGGCGTACGTAATTCATGGCTCATATTCGCAAGAAAGTCACTTTTCAATTGCGCTATCTGAAAAATTTCTTCGTTTAATAACTTTAATTTTTCTTCCTTGGCTTTAAGAATTTTATTAGCTACTATAAGTTCTTCTTCTTTCTCATAGAGACTAATAAACTGCTCATTGATAGTCTTATTCTTTAATATCAGCTCTTCATTTGTTTTTTGCAGCTCTTCATTTTTTGATTTATAAATACACTTAATCTCTTCTACGTAATAGCGAAGGATATCTAGCTTTGCCTTGTATTGTTCTATTTCTCTAAGAAGTTTAGACCTTCTATAAAATCTAATTCTATTACGTTTCATTCATTATACCTCTAATATTAATATTATCTATTTTAACATTAATTTCGATTAAAATTAAATTACTAGGAGAAAATCATTTTGGGAGACTTCGTAAGGACTTCATAACCCTTTTTACCGACGATAACCGTGTCTTCTATCCTGACACCTCCATAGCCCGGCAAATATATCCCAGGCTCGATGGTTATAACCATATCTTTTTTGAGAACACCTCTGGCTCTTTGATTAATAAAAGGCTTTTCATGTATCTTTAGCCCTACGCCGTGCCCTAACCCATGGACAAAATAATCCTGAAAATTATAACTGCCGATATGTCCCCTCGCAATATCATCGAGAGACTTGATATCAACTCCGGAGATTACCTTAGCTAAAGCCAATTGCTGGGCTTCGAGAACTAATTTATAGAGAGAACGGGCTTTCTTGTCGTCAGGGTCCATTAGCAACGTCCTCGTCATATCAGAATGATAGCCATTATATACCACCCCGAAATCAATAACAACGATGTCATTGCGCTGAATAATGCGCCCGGAAGGAACTGCATGAGGAAATGCTCCGTTCGGTCCCGAAGCTACTATAGTATCAAAAGCTAATTTTTCAGCCTTTGATTCTTCTACATAGCTATCAAACAGCCTTTTGATCTGTAGTTCGCTGACGCCAGGTTTTATTTCTTTACTAACTTGAATGAAAATGGAATCAGCTATAGCTGCGGCTTCACGTAAATAATTCTTCTCTTCTTCAGTTTTCGTCTGGCAGATAAAATCGACAAAAATAGTTAGCTTTTCTACTGCATTAACCAGAAACTTTTTCATAATGCTTATCTTTCTTCACTCTCACCGCAAGAACCGTTATGTTTTCCGTTATTTACCCAATTTCTTGCAAAGCGCTTCTATCGCCAAGACATAGCTATAATAACCAAATCCGCTAATCTGTCCAATACATTTTGAGGCTGTTACAGACGTCTTTCGATAGTCTTCCCTGGCATGTATATTAGAGAGATGCACTTCGATGACCGGAATATCGACAGAAGCAATCGCATCTGATAAGGCAAGGCTATAATGGGTATAAGCACCGGGGTTAAGAATTATCGCATTATAGTTCCCCATCGCATTATGGATCGAATCAATCATTACTCCTTCAGAGTTCGACTGGACAAAACTAACCGTTATCCCTTTTTCTGTTGCAACCGCTTCAATTTTATTATTAACCTCAAGGAGTGAATCGCTCCCATAAATAGCAGGTTCTCGTTTGCCTAACATATTTAAATTCGGACCATTAATAATTAATAGGTTCATTTCGTTCCCTCTAATTCCTTTAATGCTTTCATTATCTCATTATTTGTAATATCAGCAAAATCTTCAACCAGCCCGATTCTCTTGGGCAGAATAAAATGCACCTTGCCTTCTTTAACTTTTTTATCTAATTTCAATATATTTATTATCTCACTAGCATCATATCCTTTGACTTCAACAGGCAATCCCAGATATTTGGCAAGATTACTAATTCTCATAACAACATCAGGATCAACAAGTCCCCTGTTTTTGGCAATTATCGCAGCTCCGACCATGCCAATCGCAACTGCCTCACCGTGATTATACTTCTTGTAATCAGTTATTGTCTCAATAGCATGCCCAATCGTGTGCCCATAATTCAAAATTGCTCTAAGCCCTTGTTCCCGTTCATCAATTGTGACAATTTTAGCTTTTGCCTTACAAGATGTCAGAATTATCTTGATCCAGATAGTTTTATTCTCCGGCTGATATACTCCGAGCTTATCCTTATTTCTCGACAGATAGTCAAAAAAGCTCTGATCTTCAATGACGCCGTATTTAATTACTTCGGCAAGTCCGGTCCTCAGCTCTCTCTCCGGCAATGTAGCTAAAACATCAACGTCGATTATAACCGCCTTAGGTTGATAAAACGATCCAATCAGATTTTTCCCGTATTTATGATTAATAGCAGTTTTACCACCGATACTGCTGTCAACCTGGGCAAGAAGCGTTGTTGGAATCTGTATCAGGTTAACGCCTCGCATATAGGTAGCTGCAGCAAAACCGGTAAGGTCACCGATGACACCTCCGCCAAAAGCAACAATAACGCAATCTCTGCTATATTTATTTGCTACAAGTATATCGTATATTTTAAAAATCTCTTCCGGGTTCTTGGAAGCTTCACCCTGCGCAACACAATGAACAAACGGTTCAATCCCAAGAAAACTGAAATTATCTATCAATTTCTTTCCATATAGTTCAAAAACCACCGGGTCAGACACTATAAGAACCTGAGAAGATAACTTTAACTTTTTCCATAAATAATTAATTTTTGAAAGCATTCCGCCGCCGACATAAATATCGTAAGGTGCATTCTTTACGTTGACATGGATTGTCTCAATACCTGTAAGTTCTTCTCCTGTATTGAACAAAGGCAAAGTACCCAGATTACCCACAAGCTACTCCTTTATGCTGATGTATATGATTCACAATTATTTCTGCGATAATTTCCAATTTCAGGTCATCGGTCGCGACAGTAAAATGCGCAGCACCGAGGTATTTTTCTTTACGGGCATCAAGAATAGACATAATTTTTTGAAATTTGTCATCCCCTTGGAGAAGAGGTCTCGTCGTGTCATGACTTAGCCGCTGAACAATTGTTTCCGGTGTCGCCGTTAACAAAACAACGATGCCTGTTTCTCTCATAACCGTAACATTCTTTTCACTAAGGATTATTCCGCCTCCGGTACTGACAATCAGTCCCTGTTTTCCGGAAAGTTCCTTGAGCTGAGCTGATTCCAACTGACGAAAATGAGGTTCCCCAAACTGCGAAAAAATAGTGGACACTTCACACTGATGCGCTTCTTCTATTAGCTTATCAGTATCAACTAATTGGCACTCCATCCGTCCTGCCAATAATGTACCGACCGATGTTTTGCCTACCCCCATAAACCCAATAAGGTAAATATTATTCATGCAGATTCCTCTACAACCCGAGAACTTGCTTCTGGATACTGATAATCTCATCGATACCTTTTTTAGCAAGAGCAACAAGCCCTGTCATTTGGTCATAAGAAAAAGGATCGCCCTCTGCAGTGCCCTGTATCTCGATAAACTTCCCGGACTCTGTCATAACGACATTCATATCAACTTCAGCCTTGCTATCTTCTTCATAAATGAGATCAAGTAAATTCTCTCCTTTAACAATACCAACACTTATAGCTGCGCAGAATTCTTTAAGAGGACTGACGGTTAATTTTTTACGCTCAAGCAGCCAGGATATTGCATCATGGAGAGCAACAAAAGAACCGGAAATAGCATTCGTTCTTGTTCCTCCGTCAGCTTGAATTACATCACAATCAATTTTAATCGTTCGTTCTCCCAATTTTTCCAAATCGATAATAGAACGAAGGCTTCTTCCAATAAGTCTCTGAATCTCTACAGTACGCCCACCCTGCTTACCACTGCTAGCTTCGCGCTTCATTCTATCTACAGTTGATCGCGGTAACATGCCATACTCTGCAGTAATCCAACCTTTTCCCGAATTCTTCAGAAAAAAAGGAACGCTTTCCTCAATTGTAGCAGTACAGATAATTTTGGTTTCACCGGATTCCACGTATACGGACCCTTCCGCATATTTATTATACTTTCTCACAAACTTTATTTGCCTTAAATGATCTGCGCTTCTGCCATCAAGTCTCATACAATCTCCTTATATTTTGTATTCTATTTTCTTATCATTATTATATTTTTTCTAAATTATTTTTTATATAATCATTCTTATAATCATTTTTAAGATTAACCTTGCTATCCTCAATAGTTTTCTCAACCCGGGCTACATTCCGCTGAACTTTCATAACCGTCAAATGAAGCTTTTCTAATACATCAATTGCATAATTATCAGCATTTTCGATAATTTCCTGAGCCTCTTTCTTTGCTCTTTCAATAATCTCATCCACTTCATCCAATTTTTTATTTTTAAAATTATTGTTACTGACAACTTCATGACTGGACAGAACCTGTTTCTTTTCAAAAATAGGCTCAACCCGAATATCGTCTTTTGATAATTTTGTAACATTATCGTGAATGATATGCCCACCATTCTTGATGACGAGCCTAACTTTATCGATGATCCCGATAACCTTAGGTTCATCAATAATTGTTTTATTAGTAAGCAGCAATTTAGGAGATGAAAGAATTGTTGCCTCTAAGGCATCAATTAATCCCAATAATTCCATATCTAGTCCACCCTCTATCTATTAAATTTTTCTTTAAGTCTCATTTCAACAATATCAGGAACAAACTGAGAAACATCTGCCCCAAACATTACGAGCTGTTTAATCAGTCCGGAATTCAAATACGAATATTTTTCACTGGTCATAAAAAAAACCGTATCTATACTATCGTTTAACTTCCGGTTTGTTAACGCCATTTGAAATTCATAATCAAAATCCGATACCGCCCTTAGACCACGGATAATTGCTTGAGCTTCAACCTTAACAGCATAATTTGTAAGCAATCCGTCAAAAGTAGTGACAATGATCTTGTTTTCAGGCTCGATACTCTTTTCAATCAGTTCCTGCCTCTCAGCATCGCTGAAAAGACATTTCTTTTGAGGGTTCACCAGTATTGTAACATAGATCTTGTCAAAGACTTTTGTTGCTCTTTCCAGGATATCCAGATGCCCGTTAGTAATCGGATCAAAACTCCCAGGATATATTGCGGTTCTCATACGTTACTTTCAAATAGTTCTAGAATTGTCTGTCCATAAGTATAGGTTTTCACATGAAACAAGGATTTAAAAGTATAATGCAGATCAAGCCCTTTTACATGTTCTAAAATCATCAATCCTTTATGGTTTAATATACCAAAATCATCTACATTTTTCAATATTTCCGGAATTTTTTCGAAAGTATACGGGGCACCAATAAAAATAAAATCATAGCGCTTACTTTTCTTCTTTATTATCTGCAAAGCGCTGAAAACATCTTTCCTATATATACTCACGGATTCGCCAATTCCCAGGTTCTCGACATTCTCAATGACAATTCGCGTGTCCATGTCAATAAAATCGACGTGGGCAGCACTTCTGCTTATTGCCTCGATCCCGACAGAGCCACTGCCGCAAAACAGATCGAGCATTTTTTTATCAACGATCCAGTCTTGAAGAATATCGTAAATGGCAGACCTTACCTTCTCAGTCATAGGTCTTACTTCTTTGGTCTTTTTAAAAAACAGGGTCCTGCCCTTATATTTACCGGCAACTATTTTCATTTCGCTCAACTTTACAATTAGGACTATTCATTTCCAGTATTATATCATCAATAACGGCCTATGTGACCAAATGATTTGTTAGCTTCATAAGATATTATTTTTTATTATAATTATTTCAGGCCTATTATAACGTATCAACAACCCCAAATTTCCGCCTGAAATCGTCATAGCTGTTGACCCAATCAAATTGAGCCTCTTTTGTTACTGCTTCAAAGTGTCTTTTCCCACACTTAATTTTCAATTTTTCAACTGAGGTCAGGTTTTCTATCTGTTTTGCAAATTTTGTTTCAACTATGAGATAGAGTTTAATATTGCCATTATCTTTTTTATAAACAATTGCCCAGTCTGGGGAGTAATTGCCATAAGGAGTATCTATTACAAAACCGCCCTTTTTAAGTTTGGTAAATAATAGGACATTTTTGTTCTGTTCCAGCTTTTCAGCAAAGGAGTATTCACCTTCACTATCCATACGGTAATATTTATTAATAGCTCTGCGATTAGCAGCATTTGTTATGTATACTGCCTTTTCGCGGTTAAATAGTTCTTCATCAATCGTATCTGCTTCAAATATTTTCCCGGTTTCAAGTTCATACCCTTCAATTACTTCATAGGCATAAAGGTTTTGGGCTTTCGCGTTGTTTAGTTTATTTAATATTTCCCCTGTAATAGCATCTAGTATATCCTGATTATTTAGCAGCTCTCTTTTTTCAAGCCTCCATATAATTTTAAGGATAGCAAAACGTGGCAGCATAGTATGATGCATTATATAGTTAACAATTTCCAAATCACTTTTCTGTTCAATAAAATCCTCTGAAATATTGTCAATGACTTTAATAGCAGCATCTGCCATTTTAAATTTTTGGGTTTCATCAAAACCAGCTTTTCCTGATTCAATTTCATATTCATTTTTTACACGCATAAATTTTAAATATTCATTTAGCTCATTACTGCATTCTTCAATAAACTTATCTTTGTTTAAATCAAATTTATAGATAGACCGTTTGCAAAGTTTTTCAGACAAACTTTTAAAGAGTTTAACAAAATCTTCCTCTGCAACGTAATTATGTACGGAATTAGTAATTGGGTCATTATCACCATTTTTTATAGTGATTTTGTGAGTCCCTTTTTGAACCATATATTTAATGAAATTTTCTTTTATCATTTCACTGTGTTCTTGCAGTGTCTCGTCTTTAAAATTCAAATATTTTATACTTTCAGCGGCATTGGTTAGGGTATTGCTTGTAGAAACAACACCTCCATAAAACAGTTCATTTTTGAATGCATCAACCAATGCCGGAGTAATTTTAATCTTTGGTATACCAGCACTTTTTAAAGTTGAAATAATTATATCTGCGGTAACTTCATCCTTATTAAAATTCATACTGTCATTAAAATCCCTTTGTAGATTGTCCGCAAATTGCTCATAGTAATCGTTAGCAATAACAGTAAGCTCATTAACTTCGCTATCAGTACAGCGGTTCCCTGTAACATCAACAGGCAATCTTAACCCTCTGCCAATTTCCTGTTTTTTAGCAATTTCAGACCCGCCGCTTTTTAAAGTACATAGTGTAAAAACATTAGGATTATCCCAGCCTTCACGTAATGCAGAGTGTGAAAAAATAAAAGCAAGAGGTTCATCAAAAGAGATTAATTCATCTTTCTTTTTCAATATCAGGTCTATCCCCCTGTCTATATCTTCTTGCGATTTGGCTTTTACTTTGTTGTCATCAATTGAACTGTCCCAGCCCTCTATATCTACCGCAGTCTTGTTTTTATCTATGGCAAAATAGCCTTCTCTTACATTTTGGATGTCGGTATAGCTTTTAAACAAATCAGAATACTTTTCAAATTCTTTTTTATACTTGGGGTCAGAAATAAACTTTTTATATTCTTCATCAAATATTCTAAAATATTCTCCTCGTCCATCTGGTTGTGTGTTATCTCTTACTTTAGCAACTTCATCAATAAAGAATAGAGACAATACCTTTATTCTTTCCCCTTTTGCCAATATTTTGAATTGTTTGTCTAAGTGATTAATAATAGCCAGTTGTATTTGAATTTTGACAGCTTCATTATGTGTGAATTCATTAGTGCTTTGACCAAGAGCAATTTCTTTAATGTCATCCTTGTAAGCAATTTTTAATGGTTTAAGTTTGTGCGGGTCTTCCTGTATTCTTATATCCCTGTATTGAGCAAGTTTACCGGACAATTCAAATAGCGGTGTACCACCGCGAACGTCAAATGTTTTAAATTTGATACTGCTGCCTTGCTCCTGACAAAATATTTCAATACGGGCTTTTAGTTCCTTTGTAAAACTTACATATCTGATATAGGGACTATCTTTAGGAATAATTCCATGTACGGTTTTTACTTCTATTTTTTTAACTAAGTCCATTTGAAATGCATCAAAAGAATCCAGCTTGTATACCTGATTAAATAACTGTTTATGCGTAGCTGAATAACGCAAAGTAAATAAGGGATTAATTACTTCTATAGCCTGCAAGGAAGCGGACTTTTTCTTGGCGGTGCCTTCTATTTTTTGAGGTTCATCTATGATTATTATAGGGCGGACATATTTGATGTCTTCCCACAAAACCTGACCATATTCATCCTCTTGTCTGATTTTGTTGGTATCTTTATTAAACGCATGGATATTCATTACGCAAATACTAAGTTCTTTGGTTTCTACAAAACCGGTGCTTACTTTTTGAGGGTTATTGCTATCATAAACAAAACTGTGTTTTTTAAGGTCAATATCATATAGAGCTTTAAAGTGTTCCTTTAACATATCAATTGTTTTTTCAACACCCATACGGATTGGGATAGAAGGGACTACTATGATGAATTTATTAAAGCCATATTCACGATTTAGCTCAAGTATTGTCCGCAGGTAAACATAAGTTTTTCCTGTTCCAGTTTCCATTTCAATGGTGAAATTATTGTTTTGTATTTCACTATCTGCAAATAGATTATTTGTTAGCTGTACTGACCGCAAGTTTTCCAGTAGTTTACTGCCTTCTGTTATATCCAGGTTGCGAACAGGGTCACCAGCAGTCCATTTGTATTTTTTACGAATATTCTTATATATGCTTGTAGTTGGTATTTTAGGCAATCCGCGAAAAAGCTCGACAATAGAATTAACAGCTTTTAGCTGGTAATCTAATTTGTCATCAAATTGAAATAATATACGGTTTGTCATCTTTTATTCTTCATTTCTAAACCACTCGAATTCGTGGGGTTTAATCTTTCCCTAAATAAACTCTACAGTATAAGTTTTTTTGCTTTCACCTGTATTTCTTGATATTAAAGCCTGTAACCGTCTGAAAGTTTCATCTTTAAGGGATATGTCATCTTCAAAAGCACTGTCCCTGAAAACGTACTTGATTGGCAGCGGTTCAATGGCTGCTAACGCTTCTATTAGTTCTTTAGTAATTTGTTCTTCAAGGCAGACAACGTAACTGTCCGCAAACATGTAAGTGCGATTCCCTATTTTTGATATTTGTTCTACTTTACTTGAAAGCGGTATGTCTCTCTGACGCAAAAGTATTTCATATACCACATCAATATCTGTAAAATGTATCATGAAATCAAGCAGGTCTTTTTGGGAAAATTGGATTTCTTCAATGGGCGTAAGTCCAGTATTGTTGATTGCGTCATGTGTCCAGCGGATATTGGAATACGCAACACGAAATACTTTAAAGCCAATATCAAGAGTGTCAGGATTGACTATAGCACCTTCGGATTCAAGTAATTGTTGTTGCCCATTTTGTTTTTCTTTAAGCTGTGCAACTATTTTTTCCCCTGCACGACGGATACGCTCTTTACCTATTTCACAAATATTTTTATAACCTGCTTTGTAGGCTTCGCTATTTTCATCACAAGGTTCAGGGAGTTGAACACAAATATATTTACGATTACCTCCATCTTCTGCATTAAGTTGCATAACAGCGTGAGCAGTGGTAGCAGAGCCAGAGAAGAAGTCTAGCAGGATGTCACTTGAATTAAAATCAATGATTCTTGCTAAATAACCTATTAATGTGCTCGGTTTAGGAAAATCAAAATCTACACCTAATTCTTTTAATTCTTTAGACCCAATAGAGTTTGTATTTTCATCAATAAGATTTGAAGGTACGTATCCTTTTTCTTGTATTTCATGCAAATACTGTTTTGTGTAAACATTCCAATTAGAAGAGTTTCCATTTTCATCTAACAATGGAGAGTTTTTTGATTTATTAAAGGACAATCTGTGTTTTTGAGATAAGTATGATTCCTGAGACCATCTCCACACTTTGTCATTTCTACTTTTTGGATTAATTTTTGCTCCATCTGAGATAATTTCAGGAAACGAATTTCCAGGTGGAATAGCAAAGCTGCCGTCTGGGCATTCAATAAAATATCTTTGATTAGAACAACCACGTAATGGATCTAATGATGATTGGTATAATCCTTTAATAACAAAAGGACCAAGTTCATCTTTCATTTTATATTTTGAAATATAGTCTTCCGATAAAGGTTCAGAAAACGTTTTACATGATTCTTTGTTTTTTGCACATACAATTAGATAATCTAATGATGGACTGAAAAAATTACCCATACTGCTTCCTTTTTTTGCTATTCTGGAAACCATAGAAATAAAATTTACTTCACCAAATATCTCTTTAGAAATTTCCTTTAAATTATCCAACTCAGTCTCACCTATGCTAATGAAAATAACCCCATCCTCTGTAAGTAAATCTTTGGCTATTTTTAAGCGAGGATAAATCATGTTTAGCCAGTTAGCATGATAACGATTGCCGGATTTTGGATTAGCTACCAGCCTGTTGCCATCTGCATCAACATGACCTTCTGCAAGGTCACTTTCTTCCTGTGAAATATCAAAATTATCTTTATAAACAAAGTCACTGCCTGTATTATACGGAGGGTCAATATATATCATTTTTATAGATTTATAATAATTCTGTCTAAGCAGTTTAAGTACTTCCAGATTGTCACCTTCAATATACAGATTTTGCGTGGTATCAACATTCTTGCTATCATCAGGAATAAACTTGAGAGTCTTGCCAACAACATCTTCTTGGACAATTTTCTTGGCATTCTGTTTGCCAGCCCAGTTAAGCTCATATTTTTCTTTTCCTACTTCAGGGAAGTTACCTAGTTCTTCTTTAAGTGCTTCGAAGTCTACTGCTCCATCTTTAACAACTGCAGGGAACAATTGTGCTAATGCTTGAATATTTTCATTAACAGGATTAGTAATTTCCTGTTTAACTTTGGGATACTCACTCATTTTCGTTAGCTCCTTTAATCGACTTTCTTTTTTGAGATTCGGGAATTTCTTTGTAATTATCCTTAGTCGCAATTTTTGAACCTGTCTTTTTTTCTAATTCCATTCTTGCATTGCCAGCTATACTACCACCTTCTAGGGCAGCTTTTTTGTTTTGAACAAAACCCTGAGCGTGTAATATCCTAAAATAAAGCAACTAAAACGTCCTGCATTTTCTCAAGATAACCCAACCTGAAAAGATACTTTCCATAATTAAAACAACCTAATGGATAATTAGGTTATGATTATTTTCCAACAAT